>Ga0099364_10000947_pt1 | contig 49329 bp, 42 predicted proteins | sample TergutTh196P3_FD_73070 | JGI IMG/M metagenome (GOLD analysis project Ga0099364, IMG submission 73070) | Microcerotermes parvus P3 segment gut microbial communities from Pointe-Noire, Republic of the Congo - Th196 P3 | ecosystem: Host-associated > Arthropoda: Insects > Digestive system > Gut ...
CCCCGGATATGGAGGGTATCAGGGTCAGGCTTAACTATGCCGATGGCACTTCCGCCGAGGAAACCAATGTCCGCAACTTCATCACCGTTCCCGCCATTCTGGAAAACGGTATAGAAGAAGTGAGATTCTTCCATGTTAATGGCGCCAGCGCTGCGGTAAGCGATGTCTTTACCCCCAGCTACGTCTACAAACTGACCAACGCCTATCTTACAGGCTTTGCTACCAAGCAGGACTACTTTGAAGACGACATTCCGGACTTCCGCGGCCTCATGCTTCACGGCGTGTATGCCCCCAGGAGCCTGGACAATCCCGTGGCCCCTGTCAGGGTTATCCCCATGACAACAGCCAGGGAATACAACTGGTTTGACACTTGGGAGAAGTACTACGCGGCTGGTGTTCGCAAGTTAATTGACCCCCAAGAAAAGAGGATTTTCTACAGAGTCGCCGACAACAATCCCCCGGATGCGAATGGCGATCCCGTTATCGATGGTAATTCCTGGTTTGTAAGTTTCGGCTTTACCAACTTCTTTGAAGTTGACAGGCTCACCTACCTCCCGGAATCTTCCGGACAGATGGGCCCCTATACTGCGGACCCCGCAGTAGAGGCGAACCGCTACTGGCCGGTTGACAGAGCAGACACAATTGATAGTGCCGCATGGTGGCTGGAGCAGGCCGCAGCCGCTGATATCAGGTTCCGCGTGTCCTATTTGAACACCACCAGAACCAAAGATATCACCATGAGGGAATATCTCTACGCTCTTGAAAGGGATAAGGCAACTTACCCAATGCTTCCGAACCTGGTTCAGATTATTGCTGAAATCCCGGTTTCCACCAGGCTCGTGTACTTCGCGCCCTTCCTGAACGACAAGAACACGCTTGTAACCACCAACAGGTTCCCCAACTCCGCAGTCGTGGAATTGGATGTCTACCTGATGGAAGAACTTGAGATCGACTTTACCGCCGAGAACCATCAGCAGTTCCTGCCGGAAGTTATCTATGGAAGCGGAAGCGAGCTTGACTTCAGGAGATCCTGGAAGAGGCACAGGGTCATTAACTATGTCTATATTGACCCGAACAACCGGAACAACACCATGCGCGTGCCCGTACCCTTTGACCCCGAACTGGAAAATTCCAGTGGCGAAGGCATCTTTGGCCCCGGCAACAACATGATCTTCCTCGACTTCACCACTGCCAGGGACAACCCCGAAGAACTTGGCGAAATCAGCCTTGCTGAAATCGTCATCACTGTCGCAGTCCCCGAATCTGGCGGCGGCGGCACCGAGAATATGGAAGATACCTTCTGGATTCTCCCCACCGGTAGGGAAGTACGCTAGTACGCAAAGTAATCTTGAGTTAAGTTATACCCGGCCGCAAGGCCGGGTTTTTTTTTGATTGGGGGTGGGGGAGGCTCACGCAAAGGCACAGCTTGGGGTTTATGTGGATAAGCAATAGCTGGAATAGGCCTGATTTCTACTTTCTGCCTTTTTGATTTAAGAGGAAAATTATCCCCTTCCATAGGCCCAGGGCAAAAAGCCCAATTGCGCCAAGGCCCAGGATAAAGACGGCAAAGGGCCGGAACATTGGCGGGCCGAACTGGATTAAAAGGCCCAATATGCCCGCGCTGGTCATGACGATTGGCGGTTTTTTGTCCTTGTGCTCGTGGGAAAAAAGCCCCCTAAGGCCGAAAAACAGGGCCATGCTGGAAAGTACTATCCCGGGAAGCCTAAAACGAACGCCAGAGGTGATCAGCATCAGGATTACTCCCCCAAGCATATGCGCAATGGCCTCTTTCTTCTGCCTATCCAGCTCTTCCTTGGGGATTATGGTAATGGTTTCATCTTCGTCCATGTGTGTATATTCCTATTATTCCCAATACTAACATTAATTTAGCCTCTACTTCATCTATTTTGTCCCTGCCGAGTTTTGAAATTTTTTCAATTAGCCTGTTTTTGTCTATTACTCTTATTTGGGATATTACTATAACAGAATCTTTGTCTAATGGGGTTTCGTCTTTATATAACAGGATATTTTCAGGAGCTTCTGCATATAAAGTATTTGTGGTTAGCGGAATTACTACTGTGGTATTCAATTTACTGTTATTAAAAAAATCATTTTGAATTATTAATGCAGGACGTCTAAAACCTGGCTCGCTGCCATAAGGTATGCCTAAATCAACCCACCATAGTTCACCACGTATCATTTTTTGTTAATTCCCTAAAAGACTCAATTCCAAGGTCTAGATCTCTTGTAAATTCACTTTGATCGATTTTTCCATAAACTTCATTTAATTTTTTGGTTATCATTTCTCCGTTATGCTTGGTAATATATTCTTCTATCGCTTTTGCAAACAACTTACTGCGTGTAATACCCATGTATTGGGCAGTTTGTTCCGCTTTTTGAAATAGGGCATCTGAAAGTGATATAGCGGTTTTCATATAAAAAGTATAACGCGGGTATAACTTTTTGTCAACCCCCCCACAATTCCTGCCCAACCTTTGCATTTTGCCGCTCCGCGGCTCTGCGAACGCGTCTTTGCGTGCTATACTTAACCGTGACCTACTTCTTCGAAACCTACGGCTGCCAAATGAACAAAGCCGAGTCCGCTGCCCTGGCCCTGGCTGCCCGCGAGCGCGGCTGGCAGGAAGCCCCCGGCCCGGCCCAGGCGGACCTGGTACTGCTTAACACCTGCTCCGTGCGGGAAACCGCCGAACAGCGTGTCCGCGGCCGCCTGGCCCACTACAAGGCCCTGAAAAAAAAGCGCCTTGCCAGTTCGCCGTCCAGGCCCCTTGGCATCGTAATTGCCGGCTGCATGGCCCAGCGCCTTGGGGACAGCTTAAAAGAAAGCGGCGCCGATTACGTCATGGGAACCCTTGCCCGTTCCCGCTTCCCGCTCATCCTGGAAGCCCTGGAGAAGGGCATCCCCTACGTCGAATCCGACGAAAAGCCCGTTTTTTCTTTCTCGGCCCTTCATTCTAATGTAGTTCATCTTGAGTCAGGCGAAAGCCCCTTCCGCGCCTTTGTCCCCATCATGCACGGCTGCAACAACTACTGCTCCTACTGCATCGTCCCCTATGTCCGGGGCCCGGAGATCTCCCGCGACCCAGCAGAGATCCTAAGCGAGATCAGCCTTTTAGCCGAAAGGGGAGTGGGGGAAATTACCCTTTTGGGCCAGAACGTCAACTCGTATTCGTGGGAACAGGGAATTGTGGATTTTCCCAGACTGCTAGAGATCATAGCAAATAAAATCGAGGGCACTGGCATTCGCTGGGTGCGCTTTATTGCCAGCCATCCCAAAGACCTTAGCGATGAGCTAATCCGCGTAATGGCCGATAAGCCCTGCTTTTGCCGCCACATTCACCTTCCGGTTCAGCATGGCTCAAACCCTCTTCTTGAAAAAATGAATCGCCGTTATACTAAAGAGTACTACCTGGACCTGGTTGGGCGGCTACGCTCCGCCATGCCGGACTTGAGCCTTTCAACGGACATTCTGGTGGGTTTCCCCGGCGAAACGGAAGATGATCTGGAAAAGGCCCTCGACCTGATGCAGGAGGTCAAGTTCCTTTACGCCTTTATGTACCACTTTAACCCCAGGCCGGGCACGGCGGCATATTCCCTGCCGGGCAGGATTGACGAGGCGGTCAAGCGCCAACGGCTAAGCCGGGTAATTGCCCTGCAGAAGCGGCATACCAGGGAGCTTTTAAAGGGCCGACTGGGCCAGGAAGCGGAAGTTTTAATCGAGGGGATTTCCCGGAAAAATGCCGATGAATTAATAAGCCGCACGGAAAGGGACGAGATGCTCATTCTCCCCCAAAATGCCGGGCAGCCGGGTACCTTTTACAGGGCAACTTTAGCGGCCCTGAAAGGAAATACCTTTAGGAGTTTTTAATGAGACGATTGATTGTTTTTATCCTGATTTTCGCGATTTTCCTGGCCTTTATAATCCTTAATCTGGAGAGTAAAAGCGATATTTCCTTTGGCTTTGCCCAGTTTTACGATGTCCCGATTTTTATCAGTATCTTTTTAGCGCTTGTCCTGGGCATGCTCATCGCCCTTTTAATGCTTTTGCCAATTTTCAAGGGCCGGGATAAACCCTTTTCCCTTCCCCTGAAAAAAGGCCCGAAAGTCCCCCCCAAGCTCGTCGACGAGATAAAAAAAGAACCAAGCTCCTATGGCATTGATTAGAAACATTCTTTTTTTACTGTGCCTCTGTGCCTCCGTGAGAGGCATTCCCCTTTTCGCACAGGCGCCCATAAGCCTTTCCTCCGAGATCACCCGCCTGGAGCGCATTGCCGCCGGAAATAATACCCAGGACAGCTACAAGGCCCACATAAACCTGGCCCGGCTCCACCGGCTCTCCGGCAACAGCGAAGCTGCCCTTAAAAGCCTGGACGGCGCACTTAGCGTCCAGGGCGGCGATGGCCGCGCCTTTCTGGAGCAGGCACGGCTTCTAATTTCCCTGGGCGAATACAACCGGGCAGCCACGGCCCTTAACGCCCTTTTTGTCCGCACCCAGGACCCGGAGCTGCTTCTGGAAGGGCGCTACCTGACCGCCATGCTGGAAGCCTTTCGCGCCAACACCAGGCTCCTTGACGACATGGCCGGCGACCCCGCTTTCGCCGCATACCACAGCGGGATCTACTACACCCTCTGGCGGCTCAGCGGCCTTCCCGCCTGGCGGACCCGGCTTGGCAACGAGTTCCCCCAGAGCCCAGAAGCAAGAATAGCCGCCAATGATGGCAGAGCGGGCATAGGCCCGGCGGCAAGCCCCCTCTGGCTCCTCTATCCCGGCAGGCAGAGCATCTCCCTGGTTCCGGGCCCCCAAGTCACGCCAAGCGTGGCAGTAAGGCCTAACACAGCAAGCGTGGCAGCAATGCCTAACACGCAAAGCAGCGGCGTCTTGCTCCAAACCGGCGTCTTTGGCCGTGAAGAAAATGCCTCCGCCATGGCCCAGCGCCTCCGCCTGGCCGGTTTCGAAGCCCAGATCATCCAGCGCCAGCCAAACCCCAACCCCCAATGGGCCGTTGTGGTCCCCGGCGGCCAGGACTCTAACCGCACAATCCAGCGCCTTAAAGACGCCGGCTTTGAGTCTTTTCCTTTACGTTAATTTTTACGGTAATATTATTCCGCCAGGGTTAGCAGTATCAGGCCCTCGTTCAGGCGCTCCACACCCCTTACCCCTATTCTGACCCGCATCAGGCTGAGCGTCCTGTCAGACTCATCCTCGATAAGGTAGACTTCCCGCTCGGAGCGGGTCTCGTTGGAGCGCAGGCCATTGGAGCGCAGTTCAAGCAGATCCATCTCGTTCATGTTGAAAAAGGCGTAGCGGCCCTGCCTTGTGGCGCCGGCAGTTCTTAGGTCAAAGGCGCCGTCGGGGAAGAACTGCATTTTCCCAATGGGGCCGTCGTAGCTGGCGTTGATAAAAGCTTCCCGGGCGGGGGCTCTTGGCGGTCTTTGGGGGGGGCCTGCCTTGCGGTAGGAGCCGTCCCAGGGGGCGCTTACGCCCAGGTTGATCCTTCTATCCTCTATAACCCGGATTCTGATGCTTTCCAAAGATTCCAGTTCCAGGTCTATTGAGCGCCTAAGGGACGAAATTGAAATATTCTGGCTGGATATAAAAAGGCCGTAGCGGGTATTGATCGAATTTCGCCAGTTGAAGATCTGCTGGGTCTCGTCCCCAAAAAAGATAATCTGGCGGTTGGGCTGATCAAAGTAAACGTACTGATCCCTGTTAATATCTCCCTGGGGGCTGACGTGGTACCAAAGACCGCCGATAAAGTCCTCAAAGTTCTGCCGGTTGCCCAGAATATCCCTTACCCGGCGCTGCTCCACCTGGAAGCCTGGGATCCTTGCCCGGTTCTGCTGCTCAAAAACGCCGCTTGCCGGATTGAAAATATAGGTAATTTCCACCTGGTCCAATATATTGTAGGAGTCAAAGTCCCTGCCGTGGCCTACTATGGTAAAGGGCTCCCCCCGGCTCATGCCGTACTGGTAGGCCTGGGAGCGCTGTCCTTCCCGGACACTAATCGAGCCGTCAATTCTGATATCCGCAATTTTGCTGAAAAGCTCAGAGGAACTGGTTCTTAAAGAGGCGTTTCTGCGAAAGACTGTCAGGGTATGCTCCCCCAGGTAGTTTACCCCGGAAAGTAATACGCAAAGGCTCCGGTCCCCCAAAAGGTCTATGGTGTAAAGGTTAATGGTTCCGGGGCGGCTGGCGGAGCTGGCGGCAGTCCAGGCCCGCCGGTAACTGTTGCTGGAAGGATTGTAGTCGACAAAGGTCAGGTAAATGGGGCTTTCTATTTCCAGTAGATTATAGTAGGCGATAAACTGGCTTTCCATTACGCTGCCGTCAAAGTGGCCTGTAAGAACAGAAATAATTACCTCCCAGTCGGCGAATGGGACTCTGGCGGACATGGCGTCTTCCCGGGCGGCTATTTCAGCCTGGTTGTCAATGTCACCGGCCCTGGCGCTCATGGTTCTGGGAACGACTATTCTGGGTTGTGTATCCTCTCTGGCCCTTCTTGAGCCCCAGGTAACCGGGAAAATCAGCAGGGTAACTATGCCAAGGCCGCATACGGCAAAGATAACTATCGTAAAAATTCTAAAAAAGCGCTTCATTTTACTGCAAATTCATAAAGGAATCGGCCGCCTGTCTGATTCTCTGGGAAATATCGGGGTTCACAACCAGAACCTGCCAGCGTTCGTACCTTTCCGAGCGGAACCAGCGGAAAAGCTCCTGTTGAGGCCCGCTAAGGGCGGGGGCAAGGCCGCCGGCTGAGCCGGTGATGAGCATGATTACCGTCATTCCCCCCGGGCTTTGGGCGGTTCTGGCGCTAAGATCCCTCATGGCGCCGGCAAAGTCGGCGCTCCGGCTTGTCATGGGCATGGCCTGGAGCCTGTCCAGCACCTGCTGCCTGGTGGCGGCGGAGAAGGTCTCGGAGTAGATCATCTGGGAGCTGTCAGAGGCTGCCCAAATGCTGATTCTGTCCCCGTCCATAAGTGCCTGATCCAGCAAATTCTCCCTTACCCAGCCTATGGCCTCGTTTTTCGAGACCTGCAGGGCGGCGGAATCGTCTACAATTAGATACAGGTTCATGGGAACGCGCCGGGCATTTTGGGCTTCAAGATGGGGGAAAAAGCTTACTAAAAGCATAAACAATAGGAATTTTCTTAATTTCCTGTACTGCATATAAGCATTCTATACTATTTAAATAAAAAAAGAAAGAAGTTTTAGAGAAAAAAATGCAAAAAGACTTTACTTATTAATAAATTCATGATAGTATATTCTAGTATTTGATCTAAGAAATCTGGAATAAAACTTTTTTTTAAGGAGACCGAAACATGGCTGCTATTGACCTGCCAAAAAGTCCGAATGTATTTCATCCGGAGAAACCGAGTGCCGTAGGTTCGCGGAATTCGCTGGCCCAGGAATACCGTGATCAGCAAGCAGAAGTAAACCAACTTCTGGAAGAGGAAACCAATAAGGTTATCCACCACTTAACTGCAAGACTGCCCAAGGATGTCCTGGAACGCCTGGACGTAATGGGCGGCCTCAAAGAGAAGTTGTACAATTACTTTAACCAGAACTACCAGAACATGTTCAACCGTTACATGGTAACCAGCGAAGATGAGATGGTAAAAAAGGTTCGAAATTTCATCGACAAGGAAGAAACCAAGGTTCTTGCCCGCTATACGCCGAAAGAAATTGCGGATCTTTTGGATGCCGTAGGCGGTGCCGACAAGTTCAACACCGGTGAAATCGAAAAATCCATTGTCAACATGTACGGTCACCTCCAGGGACACGTCCAAAGGGGCGTCAACGAGCTGGAAACCATGACCAACAGCATTTTAAGGCAGAAAACCGATACCGGCGCCTTTGTCCGGGGTGAAAACGCCTACTCAATCGTAAAGTGCGCATTCAAAGACAATCTTATCAAGCCCAAGACAGTGTCCGATGTTAAGCTTTCAGTAAACATTCTGGATTCTGAGCTTATAAGCCCAATTTTCCACTATCAGGCCACCGTGGAGTACCTTATCAAGGATCTCCTTGGCAAGCACATTGTGGACGCAATTGATCAGACCATAGAGAAGATTAAAGACGACCGCATCGACAGGGGCCTTGAAGAGCTTTCTGACAGCGAAATCATCTTTAACAAGCTTGGCCTGGTTACCAACTTTACCGATGACGATATCGACAATCCCAAGTCACGGCGCTACAGCATGGTTTCCAAGGTCATAATGGAGAAGATCGACGGTCTTAGGGCGGAAATTGACCCTGCGACCTTTGACCAGCTCAATGTCCGGGAAAACATCAAAAAGATCATTGACATCGAGAACATCAGGAACCGCGGTTTCAACACAGCGATCAACTCCATTACCTCCATTCTCGATACCTCAAAGATGGGCTACCAGTACATCGAAAACCTCAAGAATGCCAGGGAAGTTATCATCCGGGAATACGAGGATACCGATACTGCGAACCTTCCCGATGAAAGGTACCAGATTGTATTGCGCTACTTTGACAACGCCCAGTTGCTCGAAGATCGCAAGGCCTACGATGTCCAGATAAAGAGCTTCGAGACCGAAATTCAGCATCTTTGGGACGTTCTGGAGATCATCTACCAGGATTCCAAATCCCCCTGGAAAGTCAACGACTTTGAGGATCTGGCCAAAAAGAAGAAGAACAGGATCAAAAAGCGGATTAAAGACAAGACCGGCGAGCCCCTTTACGAAGACATCGCCAAGGTCTGGGACGAAATATCCTTTGTCGGCGTTGGTGAAACCGAGGTCGAAAGGTCAAACCGCACCTACATCTACGAGAAAAACAGGATTCGCCAAAGAATCATCCTTATGCGCAACAAGATGAAGAAAATGTACGATTACCTTTATCCCATTGAAAGGCGCGTAATGGAAGACAGGCTTTCCTTCTTGGAGAAGGAATATTACATCTACGAATACAAGATCAATCCCTATCACCTGCAGCCCGGTATTCTGCTTGATGTTGACATTACCTCCATCAAGAGGAAGAAAGCCACCCTTGACGCCATGGCCAACGTATTGAATGAGTTCCTCCACGGTGTATCCAAAGGCTTCTCCGACGCGGCATTCGCCTCCTTCTCAAGGCGGCGCTCCACGGTACGGGAAGACATTAGTCAGTCTTTCGGCGCCTCATTGGATGATGCCCCTGTGGCACGTGACCCGATTGTCAACTCGTTCCTTGATTCGGTCAATTCCGATTCTGCTTCTGTATCCGATTCCAAGCCCAAAGCAATTGCGGCTCCCAAGAGGGGCGGACGCGGCGCGGCCAAGAAAGGCGGACGCGGTGCTGGAAAAGGCAGGGGACGACCAAGGGCTGGTAAAGCCGGTTTGACTGAGGTATAGCTATACCAACTCGGTTTTAATGCCGACGCCCCCCGCCGTGGGGGCGTTTTTCGTAAGTTCTGAATTCTCGGAGGAAATATGAGCGGAGTGTCGGATAATCTCGATGTACTTTCAACCAGAGAGGGGTTTAATAATGCCATAAGGCATATTAACAAAACCGTTGAGATATCAGGTAGTTTGGGAAAGGGAAACCTGGGCGATTTATTGTACGAAAAGAGAGACGAAGACCTTTCCGGTGAACGGGGGGGATTGCTGTTACGGATGCTCCTTGTGGATAAACTGGGTTATAAGTCGGTTTCCAGTAATCTGGAAGCCGTGTGCAGCGATGTTCCCGCCCTGGCCAAGGAGTTTGCAAAGTGGAAGGGGGTTGACCTTGTGGCCGCCTACCACCATCCCGACATGGGGCTTATCATCGCAAACCCCAAAATTGCCGAAGAACTCTCCGATTTCGGGGCCCTTAGAAAAAGGGAACTTTTAGTGATCTACGCCGGCAAGGGTCAGGCGGCCGCAGACGAAAGCTGCAGAAGGGCCGCAGAACTTGCCGTCAGCCTTTTCGAAGGCAAAAAGTCCAAGGCGACTCCTGATCTACTCAGGGGAAGTTTTGCCGCCAAGGCCATTAAAAAGCCCGCGCCGGAAAAACCGGTCAAGGCCGCAAAGCCGGCCAGAGCAGGCAAGCCCGCCAAGGCCGGAAAGCCCGGCAGGGCCGGCAAACCTGGCCGGGGCGCGCCCCCGCCTGCCCAGGCAAAGGCCGCCTCTGCGCCTGCCATGTCGGCAGCATCTGCTCCCGCTCCAAAGGGCCCGGTAAAGATGACGCCCATGTATTCGGTGGTTGTGGCAAACGAGCTTTTCCACAACGGAAACGTGGAAGCCTGGAAGCGGATCATAGCCAGTTATACGGCCAAGTATCCGGGACGTCAGGTCTATGTCTACTACGATGGCGAGCGAATTACAGACCTAAACACCCTTTTCCAGTGGGGGAAGGTTAAACACGGAAGCGTCATTCAGTTTGCGGTTGTTGGCACCGAGATAATGGACGTAGCCAAATTACAGCGCTACCTGGCCCAGGCAGCCAGTAACCGCTTTGAGGCCTTCTTGCATGGCCCTGTGAACACAGTTTTAAAACTTTTCGGTTAGAGAGAGGAAATAGATGGACAGTAGAATACATTTTTTCAGCCAAAAGGAAGTGATATCAAAGAAAATCGACGGCGAAAAGCTTGGGATTCGCGGCCGTCAGGCCAATGAATTCGCCGAGCTGGGCTTTCCCATTCTGCCAGGTTTCATTCTGGATACGGACCTTGCCTCTCAAATAAAGATCGATGCCATCAAAAAAGACGTAATGGCCATGCTGGATAAATGTACCAAGATTGTTGGCAAGAAATACGGTGATCCGGATAACCCCATGCTTCTTAAAGTCGTTATTTCCACAAACCTGGCCATCAGCACCTATCCTGCCCTTCATAACTTTGGCCTTGTGAAATCTACCATTGATGGCTTTGCCAAGGGTGTGGGGAAGTTTTTCGCCGCCAACGAGGTGATCTTTCTTGTCCGTGGTATGCTCAAAATCGAGGAACGGATCAAGGAACTGGAAAACAAGACCAAGGAAATGGCGGAGATTAGCGCCGCTTTAAAGATAGTTGAACGTATGCTGGGCATCCAGGGCCCCTCCAACGAGCTGGGCGAAAAGTTTGTACCCCTTCCCGTTGATAAAAGCGCAGAAGAGTACATGAAGCAGTACGCCAAGTTCTTCCCCGCCGGTTTCTTTGAAAGCGCAGAGAAGCAGCTCTTCATAACCTTGAACGAAATAACCCGCCTCTTTCAGATGGACGACCAGAATGACAACGACACCGCCATCCTGATTGTCCCCATGGTCTACGGAAACTTTGGCAAGGATTCCTGTTCCGGGGATTACTTTAGCCGCAACGTGGTCACCGGTGATAAAAAGCTCCAGGGCAAGTTCTTCCGGGGCAAATTTAACGAGATTGGGGCCGAAGGCCAGGCCATCGACAAGATCGGCGACAAGCACTTAAAAGAGCTTCAAAAGATAGCCTGGACCCTGGAAGACAGGATCAAGGAAATTCGTCAAATTCGCTTTGCCATAGAGAACGGCAAGCTCTGGCTTATCGAGCAGCGCCAGGTGCCGCAGAAATCTACCCAGGCGGATATAAAGCTCCTATTGGATCTGGAAAAGCGAAAGATTTTGGACAAGGCAACAGTGGTCAAGTCCATTGATCCCCTGCGGCTCAATGAAATTCTCCACCCGGTTATCGAACCGGCCAGCGTCAAAAACCTTAAACACTGGACCGGCGGTATAGCCGGCGCTCCGGGGGCCGCAATCGGCAGGGTCTACTTTTCTACTCCCGGCCTATTGGAAGCCCAGAAGCTCCACCAGAAGAAGGGCGAAGATTCAAGGACAATACTGGTCCTGGAATCCACCTTTGCCGAGGATGTAAAGGCTATCGAGGCCTCTACCGGTGTACTTTCCGCCGAAGGCGGTTACTCCGCCCATGCCTCGGTAGTTGCCAGGCAGTACGGCAAGGTATCACTTGTCGCGCCGGAACTTAAAATCAAGGGGAAAAAGGCCACATTGGGGAATTTAAGCTTTTCAGAAGGTGACTTTATCACCCTGGAAGTGCCTTTCTACGGCCGCTCAAATATTTACATAGGAACCGCCTCGTTGATCGAGCCGGATCCCAAGGGATCGGGGCTTTTGGACTTTATAGCTTTAACCAAGAGCTTTATAAAGAAGTTCCATGTTCGCTGCAACGCCGACTCTCCAAAAGACGCTGCCCTGGCCCTTTCTTTCGGAGCCGAGGGCGTGGGACTCTGCCGAACCGAGCACATGTTCTTAAAAGACGAGCGGATACATATGTTCCGCGAGATGCTCCTTTCAACCGACAAGAAGGAAAGGGAGAAATCCCTGGCCCGTTTGCAGGTTATGCAGCGGGATGACTTTTACGGCATTTTCAAAGTCATGGCCGGGAAAGAGGTTACGATCAGGCTCTTGGATTCGCCGCTGCACGAGTTCATGCCCCATAATGACGATGAGCTTAACGCCTACCTGTCCTACGTTCAAAAGATCAAGCGGGTTAGACCCAACAAGGCGGAGGTTCAGGCGCAGATAGAATCCCTGCACGAGTTCAACCCCATGCTTGGACACCGCGGCTGCCGTATCGCCGTTTCCTACCCGGAAATTTACGCCATGCAGGTCAAGGCAATCTTCGAGGCCGCCTTTAAGCTGCGCTCCGAGGGAGTTAATGTCCATCCAGAAATCATGGTTCCAATTGTAATGAACTCATCGGAACTAAAGCTGGTTGCCTTTGGCAAGAAGATCGAGGGCGCGAACTACAAGGGAATAGTCGACATCGAAAGCGAACTAAGGGCTGCGAAAAAGGCCAAGCTCCTGCACTACAAGATAGGCACCATGATCGAGCTTCCGGCGGCGGCCCTGGGGGCGGGGGAAATAGCCAGGTACGGCAGCTTCTTTAGCTACGGCACCAACGACCTTACCCAGACGACCCTGGGCATTTCCAGGGACGACTTTACGGCCTTTATGCCCGATTACAGCCTTTACGACCTTATACAGGGAAATCCCTTTAGCACCCTGGACCCAAGGGTTCAGGAACTGATCTCCATAGCCACTTCCCGCGGCCGGCTTACAAGGCCGGATCTCTCCTGCGGCCTTTGCGGTGAACACGGCGCCAACCCGGCCAACGTACGCTTCTGCATGGAAACAGGCCTGGACTACGTATCCTGTTCGCCCTTCTCTGTGCCAATAGCGTTGCTGGCCGTGGCCCACGTGGAACTGGAAAGACAGTAAAACGCAAAATAGCAAAAAAAAGGTGGTTGACTGGCAACCACCTTTTTTTACGATGTAAAGTTCTATGACGAAAAATCGCTCTTAAAACTCATCAACTTTTCGATTGTTGCCACAGCATCTTTTGCCACTTTCTTGGAGTCTGCCTGGGGAATACCCGCGTCTTTGTTAAATGTCTGCTCAAAGAACTTGGTCAGGGTATCGTAAATGTCAGGCATATCATAGAACACAAAGGAAATGTTAAGCCCCTTTGGCCTGGCAATGGTAAACGAAGACAGAGATTCGATTGGTTTTTTAGAAAAGTAGATTTTTATCTGGTTTTTGGCGGTGATCATGTCCAACTCCGCGAAACGCAGGGGAATCTGCTCCTCTTTATCCCGTAGATAGGGCTCTGTCGCCTTATGGGAGTAGGTTGCCGGTTCGGACAATACGTGCATCTTTTTACCCGATGACTGGAAGGTAAGGCCGTCTCCATCAGGATAGATGGCTTTTACCCCGGAATAGGAGATAATCTCGTATATTGAGTAGCCGTTTTGTGTGTTGATAAATGACGAAACAATGTACGCCTGATCCTTGGGTAGCTTATCAGCCTTGTACGCTTCAAATAGATCCATTGCTTTAATAGCCATAATGCCTCCTTCTTGATGTTCTTTATTATACCCTATATTTAAAAAACGGCAACTGCTTTATGCTCATTTTTTTTGTTTTTGTCTATTTTGGGCCTCTTTTGAGAAATGCCGGTAAGAGTTCTGATCCCCGTTTTTTCGGGCTATTTCCGCCATCCACTGGTAGGGCCGGGGATCCTTTGGGGCCAGGGCCGCCGCCTCGCGCAGATAGTCAAAGGACTTTTCCGTGTTTTTCTGCCTGAAATGCAGTATCCCCAGAGCCAGGGAAATATCCGAGATCTGCCATTTCCTGGAAGCTTCGGCGGAAGTATCCGGCTTTTTCCCCGATACCTCAAAGGCCTTCATGGCCTTCTCTAGGATCGAAAGGGCGTACTTGGCTGAGCCGGTCCTCTCCAGGCAGCCCCCATACTCGAGTAAAAGCCCAATGTCCCAGGGCCTTTCCCGCAATAGGCCGTTAAGGTAGACCGCCGCCTCCCGGTAACGTCCGGTTTTGCGGTAGGCATAGGCCAAAAGGCGGCGCAGGCTGGGGTTTTTGGTTTCCATGGCCAGGAGTTTTTCCAGTTCCGGGATTGCCCGGTCGTAGTCAAAGGTTTTAACCAGAAACATGGCCCTTTCCCGGCGTATATTTGTATTGGCGGGCCAGCGTTTCAGGTAGCGGTCGTAAAACGAAGTCAGTTCCACGGCCCAGGGCCCCCTTGAGCCCTCCTCGGCAAGCAGGGCTTCCAGGGCGGTGATTCCGGCAAGTTGGGCCTTTTGATGCTCTGCCTGTAGAACCAGGGTTTTCTTGAACCAGTTTAAGGACTCTTCCAAAAGGCCCGTTTTCAGATAGGTTTCGCCCAGAGCGTACATTAGTTCGGGCTCCGGGCCCAGCTGCCGGATTGCGTTCTGTAACAGCTTGAGGATGGCCCTGGGGTCTTCGCCGGTTTTGGCCCGGCAGAGGATCTTAAAACGGCTGATTATGGTTTCATCGCCCCCCAGGCCCTCCGCCGCCCTAAGGGCCTTTTTCAGGGACGTATAGTCCATCCTCTCCCAGGAGACAAGAATATCCGCGTACCAGAACTCAAGTTCCCTGGGCGCCTCGTCCAGGGCCCTTTGCAGATGGTTGTGGGCGTCCTCGTAGTTGCCCAGGTTTCGCAGGGCCTCGGCGTAAAGGGCGTGAACCATGGCCGCTCCGGGCCCGCTGCCCTGGCCCCCTTTCTGGGATCTGTTATGCTTAAGCCATTCCCGGCAGGCGCCGCCTGCCCTGCGCCATTCGCCGCTTTCCAAAAGGGAACGGATAATAAAAAGATCCACCAGCTCGTTGTTCCAGGGCAGTTCCGGCAGGTCCCTGTCCACCGAGCGGATTATTTCGATTTCCTTTCGGGCCTCGGTGTTTCTTCCCAGGGCCATTAAGATGGAGACCCGTGACCAGCGGATCCGGCGGTCACCGGCTATGGCGCCGCGCTCTTCCACGGCGGTTCTTTGGACGATTTCCAGGGCCGCGGTAAAATGCTCCAGGGCCTCTTCCAGCCATCCGGCTTCCCGTGCGGCCCTGCCCAGTTCCAGCCTTAAAAGGGTGCTGTCGGCTATTCCGGCATCCTGGCCGTTGGCCAAAACAAAACGGAGCATCTGAAGGCCCATTTCGTAATCTTCGATGTTGTTAAGGCGTATTCCCCTGACCATAAGGGCATTCAGGTAGGCCCGGTAGATCCGCCTGTTAGTGGGGGCGGCCTCTACCGCCGCTTCCAAAAGTTGAACGGCGGCCTGGGAATTCTTTGACTTTAGGTAGGCGATGCCCAAAAGGGCCTTTGCGACCGAGCTGCCGGGCGACAGTTCCAGGGCCTTTCTTAAAAAGGAGACGGCCTTGTAGGGCATGGACACCGCCAGGTAGCTGCGCCCGGCAAAGAGGTAACCGTCGGCGGAGTTGGGTTTCTGCCTTATGTAATCGTTAAAGGCGGCAATGGCCCGGTAGTGATCCTGCAGGGCGTGAAGGGCGCGGCCCAAAAGCAGCCAGGCCTCCGGCGGCGCGTCAGCGGCGGAGATCAGATCTTTTAGAAGCTCCGCCGCCTGCTTGTACTTGCCCTTCTTCCCCGCCTCAATCGCAGGTTTGAGCTTATCTAAGGCGCCCGGTACCTTTTTTAAGGCCTTACTTTGCCCTGGCAAGGGTGACAGCGCTTGTTATGTAAATATCTTCCGCCGAAGCGCCCCGGGAAAGATCGCTGATGGGTTTCGCAAAGCCCTGCAAAAAGGGGCCGAAAGCTTCGGCCTTGCCCAGGCGCTGGACCAGTTTGTAACCGATGTTTCCGGAGTTCAGGTCCGGGAAGACAAGGGTATTGGCTTTACCCCCAATGGCACTGCCCGGCGCTTTTTTTTCTGATATCGAGGGAACCAGTGCCGTATCCGCCTGAAGCTCCCCGTCCACAGGTAAATTGGGCTCCTTGGCCTTCATCAGCGCCAGGGCCTCCTGTACCTTCTTAACGTCCGGGTGATCTCCCCCCGAACCCTTGGTGGAAAAGGAAAGCATCGCCACCTTTGGCTCTGTCCCAAGGAATTCCCGGCAGGATTGGGCCGCCGAAAGACCGATTTCCGCAAGCTGTTCCGCTGTGGGATTAGGCACCACCGCGCAGTCAGAGAAGATAAGGCAGCCGTCAACTCCAAAGGAGTTGTCAGCGCACTGCATGACAAAGCAGGAGGAGGCGGTTTTCATGCCCGGCACCGTTCCGATTATGGCAAGACCGGCCCTAAGCACGTCTGCGGTGGTGTACAGGCAGCCGGCCACTACGGCATCTGCGTCTCCCAGGCGAACCATCATGGCCCCATAACGCATGGTGGAAACCATGTCGATCTTTGCCTGTTCGGCGGTCATGCCCTTATTTTTCCGCAGTTCAAAGTATTCGTTGGCGTACTTTTCAAGATCCGCCGAAGATTCCGGGTTTATAACCTTGATCCCGTCCAGGGCAAGGTTTTCCGCCGAGGCGGCTTTCTGGATCTCCTCTTCAGAGCCCAAAAGGGTCACAGAGGCGGCAATGCCCCCGTCCACAAGGAGCCTTGCGGCTTTGATTGTCCGGCCCTCAGCGCCCTCCGGCAGAACCAGTTTTTTCTTTAAAGACTTGGCTTTTTCCAGCATTTCCTTTACAAAATCCATCGCTTTTCTCCTTGAGCAAGTATAACACCCAATTTGACTATTGACCATCCTTATTCCCCTGGATAAATTCATGTATATGACAGATGTACACAGCGATGCTTTGGAAGACGAGGATTTTGACACGATTCTTTCAAAAGACATAGATTTCACGGGAACACTGAACTTTGAAAGACCTTTCCTTATCCGGGGGAAGCTTTCGGGCAACATTATTTCCAAGGGAATACTTGTAATTGACGAGGAAGCGGTGGTGGATGCGAACATCAGCGCCTCCAGGGTTGTTATAAGAGGTTCGGTAAAGGGAAATGTCACCGCCACCGAAAAGGTGGAATTGACCATTTCCGGCAAGCTTATCGGGAATGTGACGGCTCCTGAAATCCTGATGGAGACCGGCTGCGAATTCAACGGACGCTGCACCATGACGGAGAAAAAATGATGCGTTGCCCGGCGATGATCCGCGCTTTTGCGCTGTTGTTGATTTTTCACTGCTCACTGCTCACTGTTAATTTGCCTGCCCAGGGTCAGCAGGATGCCCTTGCGGCCCTGCGTAACAGCAACTACGAGCTTGCGGTGCAGATCTGCCGGAACGAAATTGCCGCGAATCCCGGCAACCTAGAGAGCCACGTGGTAATCACCTGGGCCCTTATCCGCCTGGGACGTTACAGTGAAGCCATGAACTATGCCCTTGCCGGAAGAAACATCAGCCGTTACGACATTAGAATAACCGAAAGCCTTGGAGAGATAAGTTATTTTTTGGGGCAGAATAACGAGGCCCTTTTGTACTTTCAGGAATATATTAGTTTGGCGCCGGAAGGGGCCAGGGTAGATACGGTCTACTATTACATGGGAGAAGTCCTGATGCGCATGGGCCGCTTCCGCCACGCGGACATTGCCCTTAGCACGGCGGTTCACTGGGTTCCGGGAAACGCCCTGTGGTGGACGCGCCTTGCCTACGCCCGGGAAAACGCCGGGGCTTTCCAGGAGGCGGTGGCTGCCTACGAAAGGGCCCTCTCCCTGAATTCCCAGATGGCCGATGCCCAGCGGGGCCTTGAACGGGTAAGACAGGCGCTGTCCCGTTTCTAGCTATGTTTTTTTCCGTTTTTACCCAGGGCTGTAAGCTAAACCAGCTTGAAAGCGAGGCCATCACCGAGGCCTTTTGCCGCCAGGGTTATGCCCTTCTCCCCAAAGAAGACCCTTCCGCAGAAGTCCCTTCTGAGGCCACGCAGTCAGAACCGGCGCTTATTCTCGTCAATACCTGCACCGTCACCTCCATGGCCGAGCAGAAGGCCCGCCGCCTTATTCGCAAGGCCCTTCGGGACTTTCCCCAGGCCCGCCTTATAGTCACAGGCTGTTATGCCCAGATGGAGAAGGAAGCCATTTTTCAACTGGGAAAAGAGTTTCCCCCCCAAAGGCTATTTGTCATTCCCGGCGCTGAAAAAGACCGCCTCTTGGATCCGCCAGCTTCCCCCGGCTCCCTTGCCGCCTGGCTGGACTCCCTTAATTCTTCCCCAGGCAGTATCGACAGCGCCTTCCGCTTTGCGCCGGAAAACTTTTCTTCCCATTCCAGGGCCTTTCTTAAAATCCAGGACGGCTGCGACAATTCCTGCGCCTACTGCCGGGTAAGCCTTGCCAGGGGCAAGAGCCGCAGCCTTGAGGCGGCGGAAGTTTTACGGCGGCTGGCGGCCCTGGAAGAGCGGGGCTTTAACGAGGCCGTCCTTACCGGCGTCAACATCAGCCAGTTTAATAGCGGGGGAATGGGTCTTGCTGAGCTTTTGGAATTCTTGTTGAAGGGGACTTCGTCCATACGGCTGCGTCTTTCTTCCATTGAGCCGGATAGCCTTGGGCCAGAAGGCCAGTCAAGCACGTTTTTCAGGGCCCTGGAAAACCCCAGGATCCGCCCCCACTTCCACATTTCCCTGCAATCCGCCAGCCCGGCTGTACTTGCCAAAATGGGCAGAAACTATACGCCCAGCCAGATTGAACAGGGCATCAAGCGCCTGCGCTCCGTAAAGGACGATCCCTTCCTGGCCTGCGACCTTATCGCCGGCTTCCCCGGTGAAAGCCCCGCCGCCTTTGAAGAGACCTTTGCCTTCTGCCGGGAAGCCGGCTTTGCCTGGATCCACGCCTTTCCCTTTTCCCGGCGGCCCGGAACCCCCGCCGCCAATTTCCCCCAGCGGGTAAATGAAAAGGAGGCCCGGCGGCGCGTGGATCTGCTCACAGAGCTTGCCCGCTTGGGCCGTGCCGCCTACACCCGCCGCTGGCAGGGCAGGGAAGTGGAAGCCATTGTGGAATCCGGCTCCTCTGACGGCTTTGTGACAGCCCTTTCAGAGAATTATCTTAAACTGCGTATTAGTTATGATGGAAACGAAGCCGCCCCGGCGCCCGGCAGCCTTATCCGCTGCAAAGTCTAACGCTTCTACTTTGCTAAGGCCTTAAGTACTTGACCTCCCTATGTTTATCGTGTTTTATAACCATTGTGTGTTGGGCCGCTAGCTCAGTTGGTAGAGCAACGCCCTTTTAAGGCGTGGGTCGGTGGTTCGAATCCAGCGCGGCTCAATTTTATGATTTCCATAGCGTTTACCGGGGGGGGAACCGGAGGACATATTTATCCGGGACTCGCTATCGCTTCATGGATGGAAAAACTCCTGCCCTGCCGGCTTTTCTGGATCGGTTCCAGTACGGGGATGGACAGGGCCATAGTCGAAGGCGCCGGGATGGAATTTTACGGAATTCCATCCGGCAAGCTCCGGCGTTATTTTTCCCTGCGAAACTTTTTTGACATCTTTCGGGTTGCGGCGGGTTTTTTTGCCGCCCGGCGGATCTTAAAGCGGGAGGCCCCGGCGCTTTTGTTTTCCAAGGGCGGCTTTGTCAGCGTCCCCCCCTGCGCCGCAGCCCGCTCCCTTGGCATCCCCGTCTACGCCCACGAATCCGATTACTCGCCGGGCCTTGCCACCAGGATAAACAGCCGCTTTGCCGAAAAGATCTTTCTTCCCTACGCCGAGTCCGCCGCCTTCTTTCACGGCAAGGCCGGGGACAAGCTCACCGTTTCCGGAAACCCCATCAGGACGGAGTTTGCCGCAGCCGACGGCAGCAAGGGCAGGGCCTTTCTGGGTCTTGGCCTCTATGAACGGATCCTCCTTGTCCTTGGCGGCAGCCAGGGCTCGCGGGAGCTAAACGAACTGGTCTGGGCCTGTCTTCCCGAACTTACCGGACACTATACCGTGGTGCACCAAACCGGCGAAAACAGCGCCGCCGAAGCTTCGCAAAAGAGCTCGCAGCGCTACAGGCCCTACGCCTACTTTGCCGAAGAAATTCCCCACGTGATCGCGGCGGCGGAGCTGGTCCTTTGCCGAAGCGGCGCCGGAACAATCTGGGAGTGCAAAAGCCTGAACAAACCCATGGTTCTAATTCCCCTGCGCAGCGGGGCAAGCCGGGGAGACCAGCTTGAAAACGCAGAGCTTTTCGAAAAGGCCGGCGCCGCCGTCTGCTTTATACCCGAAGCCGGCGGCGAGGAGGCGGCCCACAGCAAGCTTTCCGCCCTTATCTGTTCCCTGGCCGGTGATTCCGGTAAACTAAAGCTAATGGCCCAGGCGAAAATCGGCCGGCCCGACGCCGCCGCCTTCATCGCCGAAGAGACACTGCGCCGAATCGTAGATAAGGGGGAGGAATGACTGACATTCCTACGATAGACATTATCTTTTTTCTCCTTATCGTCTTGATGATCATTCACGGCTATGTAAAGGGCTTTGTAAGAGAACTTTTTTCCTGGGCCCCGGTAGTCCTGGCGGTCTACGTGGCCTTTTTCCTCTGCCCCCAGGGCGCCGCCTTTATCAGAACTCACACCATGGAGGATGTACGCATTGTCCCGGAGATCCTTGCCTTTATCGCGATTTTTCTTTCAATCATGATCCTGGTTAAGATCCTGGAGCATATTCTTAGGGATGTGGTAGAGGGGATGAATCTGGGAGCAGTGGACAAGATGTTCGGAGCAGTTTTCGGCCTGGCCGAGGGCATTGCCCTTACGGCGCTGATCCTTTTTGTTTTCACAGTTCAGCCCCTTTTTGACACAGCAAGTATTATCATGGACAGCGTATTTGCCCAGTATCTATTACCAATTATTAATACCTACCTGGTGAGCTGATGTTTGAGAATCTGCTGGGCCAGGACGCCGCCGGCCAGTTGATCGCCGACATCAGGGCCGCCGCTCTGGCCCCGGCCATGCTCTTTTCCGGCCCTGCCGCCTCCGGCAAGGGAACCGCCGCCCTGGAACTGGGCCGGGTCATCTCCTGCGAGGCCCCGACGGAGTCCGGCTCCTGGAACTGCGCCTGCTCCGCCTGCGCCCGTCACCGCCTTCTTCTTCACCCGGATCTCCTCTGCCTGGGCCCCCGGCCCTTTTCCGCCGAAATTGCCGCCTCTGCCGGAACTTTTTTAAGAGAAACTGAAAACCAGGCCGGCCGCCTGCTCTTTGTCCGTTCCATCCGCAAGCTTCTTCTGCGGTTCAGCCCCGTCCTTATGGAAGACGAGCCGAAGCTAAAAAGCTTTGCCGGTCTGATCAATTCCCTGGAAGAAGACCTGGATGAGCTGGAACAGGCCGGTGGGACAAAAGCCCTGGTAGAGGGCATACTCAAAAACGCCTTTAAGCTTGAGTCCGAGGGCATTGGCGAAAGCATCCCCATCGCCCAGATTCGTCGGGCGGCCTACTGGGGCCGTCTTGCTCCGGCGGGGCGGGCCAAGCTCCTTGTCATAGAGAACGCCGATTGCATGCAGGAAGAGGCCCGCAACTCCCTGCTTAAACTCCTTGAAGAACCGCCCCAGCGCCTTAACTGCCTTGTAACAAGTTCCCGGCCGCAGGCCCTGCTGCCGACCATGCTCTCGCGGCTTAGGCCATACCGCTTTAGTGCCAGGGACGCGGCCACAGAAAGCCAGGTCATAAGAAGGGTTTTTAAGGACGAGGGAGCAGGTAACAGCGAACAGGTAACAGAGCATAAAAGTATTTCTGCGTATCTGGACTCGTTTCTCCCCGTGTCCCCAGCCGCCCTGGAAGCCCTGGCGGCTTTTTTTGCCGCCTCCCTTGCCTACAAGGCGGTTTTACTGGCAAAAAAAGCCGGCCGCCCCCCAGGCGAAGAACTGCTTCTGCTTGGCAAGCACTGTGCCCCCCAGGCCGAGGCCGCGGGCCTGGGAAGGCCCCAGCCGAATCCGGCCCCTGTAATTTCCGTGCTTCTTGAAAAAACCGAAAAGTTCGAGATACGTTCACTTTTCTCGCGCTTTCTTTCCTGTCTTTTGCAGCAGGTTTCCCAAAGTTTAAAACAGGCCCCCTCTGCTTTTTTGCCCTCTGTGGCCTATAATGAAGCATGGCGGAAAAGTTCGCAGTGGGCGGACACGGCGGTGAGTGTTTATAAACTTAAAACCACCCAGGTATTGGAGAAGCTCTTTTCCGATCTGAGCAAGGGTTTGAGCGAGGCGGAGTTATGAGGCAATTTATAGAAAGGGCCCTTGGGAAAGCCGATAAGCTTAAATGCGAACAGGTTCACCAGCTGCTTGTTTTGGCGGCGGGGGAAATCGACCGCCTGGAAAGGGTTATGGATTCACTTCCCAGGGGGATTCTGGTATGCGATATAAGCCACAAGCTCTTACTGGCAAACAAGGCCGCCAGAAGATTTCTTTCAATTGCTTCCTACGAACACGCAAGGGAAAATGTCTGGAACGTGATCCCCGAAAGGGCCGTGGCGGATTTTCTGGCCCAGACCCTGCTTGATGCGGACAAGGCGGAGGAGCGGGAATTTGACACCGAGATCAATGGGATGCCAAGGCTTTTAAGCGTTTCGGTCATGCCCCTGGTTCAGGATCGCCAGGTTTCCGGCTCCCTGATTCTTGTTGACGACATTACCGAAAGAAGGAGCCGGGAGGCCAGGATGCGGCGCATGGAGAACCTGGCCAGCCTTACCAGCCTGGCTGCCGGAGTTGCCCACGAGATCAAAAACCCCCTGGGCTCCCTTTCGATTCATGTTCAGCTTATTCAAAAAGCCATGGCCGCCCAAAAGAAGATATGTTTTGATATCGCCTCGGCGCGTGAAGGCGCCGAACCCTGCGAGCCCAAAGATTATTTTAGCCAAATTGACAGATACCTGAACGTGGTTAACGAGGAAATAGATCGCCTAAACAGCATTGTCGTGGATTTTCTTTTCGCGGTAAGGCCCATGAAGGTGGAGCTGCGGCGGGGGGACATCAATGCTTTTATACGGGAACTTTTGGATTTTGTTTCCTTTGAATTAAAAGAATCAAATATTAAAACAGTTATGAATCTGGCAGAGAACCTGGGCCCGCTGGACTTTGACTCTGGTCTGATGAAGCAGGCCCTGTTGAATTTATTGAATAACGCCGCAGCAGCCATGGGCGGCGGAGGGACCCTTAGCATCAGTACCGAAGAAGCCCCAGGGGAGATCCGGATAAACGTAGCCGACACGGGAGCGGGGATCTCCGAAGAAAATCTTGCAAAAATTTTTGAGCCCTACTTTAGCACCAAGGATACTGGCACGGGCCTGGGCCTTACGATGGTCTTCAAGGTGGTAAAGGAACACGGGGGCGAGATAGGGGTAAAATCAAAGGAAGGGGAGGGGACTGTCTTTTCCATCAGCCTGCCCGTTCCGCAGCTGGACAGGCCGCTCCTTGCCTTCCAGGCCGCCGCCGAAGGGGGCCGCAATTGAAATTCCGCCTTCTTGTTGCCGACGACGAAAAAAATATCCGCGAAGGCCTTGCTGCGGCCCTGAAACTCGACGGCCACGATGTAGAAACCTCCGCCGACGGGGCCGAGGCCCTTAAGCGTTTCCAGAAGGGCGATATCGACATGGTAATTGCCGACCTAAAGATGCCCGGCCTTGGCGGCGAGGAGCTTCTGGAGAAGATCCAGGCCGAAAGCCCCGGCACCCCGGTGATCGTCCTTACCGGCCACGGAACCGTGGAAACCGCCGTCAATGCCATGCGCCTGGGGGCCTGGGACTTCCTGACCAAGCCGGTGAACCTGGACTACCTTTCCATCCTTGTAAAAAAAGCCCTGGATAACCGGGAGCTGCTCTTAAAGCACCGCCGCCTGGAGGAAGAGCTGGCCCATCACAAGCGCTTCCAGGCAATCATCGGCAAGAGTTCAGGCATGCGCCGGGTCTTTGATACCACAAGCCGCGCGGCCCCCACAAAGGCCTCCATTTTGATTACCGGCGAAAGCGGGGTGGGAAAGGAACTGGTAGCCGATGCCATTCACGGCCTTTCGCCCCGCAAGGACAAGCCGCTGATCAAGCTTCACTGCGCGGCCCTGGCCGCCAGCCTTTTGGAGTCTGAGCTTTTCGGCCACGAAAAGGGGGCCTTTACCGGAGCCTCCGCGCGCAAACGGGGCCGCTTTGAGCTGGCCAACGAGGGCACCCTCTTTCTGGATGAAATAGGCGAAATCGATCAGAACCTACAGATTAAACTTCTTAGGGTGCTCCAGGAAAAGAGCTTTGAAAGGGTGGGCGGCGAGGAAACCATCGAGGTGGATGTTAGAATTGTTGCCGCCACCAACAAGGACCTAAAGGCCGAGATCGAAAAGGGCAGCTTCCGCGAAGACCTTTACTTCCGCCTTAACGTGGTAAACATCCACGTCCCCCCCTTACGGGAACGCAAGGACGATCTGCCCCTTTTGATCACCGCCTTTCTGAAAGAATTTGCCGCCGAAAACGGCAAAGACATCGAAGGCATCAGCGAGAAGGCCCGCTCCTGCCTTTACGCCTACGACTGGCCCGGCAATATACGCGAACTGCGCAACTGCATGGAAAGCGCCGTGGTCATGTCCCGTGGGAAACTCATTGGCGAAGAAGACCTCCCGCCGGGGATCAGGGCCGTAAACGAGGAGGGCTGGATTCGCATAGCCCTGGGGACCAATATGGAAGAGGCGGAGAAGATCATCATCCGGGAGACCCTTTCCGCCCATAAGGGCAACCAGAGCAAGGCTGCGGAGATCCTGGGCATAGGCCGCAAGACACTGCATCGCAAGCTGTCCGGCTCCGAAGAGGAATAGACAAAGGCTAATTTCGTATTTATTATGGGTTATTCTTACACTAGGAGTTTTACATGAATAAGAGAGTCTTAGCTGTTTTTGTTCTGGCAGCCCTGCTTACGGGGGGAGTTTTTGCGCAGGAAATGGCGAAAAATTCGCTGACCGTTGATTTTGGGCCTACAATCGCCGGCCTGGCCTTTGGCGCGATTGGGGGTATGCTTAGTGACGATGATGCGGCCAGCAGCTCTTCTGGTCTTGGCATCGGCGTCCAGTATGAAAGAAATCTGACCGATAGGTTGAGCATTGCGGCAAGAGGCGCCTACCTGGGCTTTGGCTTTGCCTGGGCGGAACTTGGTGCAGGTTCCCGTACCGACTTTGACATGGATATAAGTTCTTTTTCTGTCGAAGGCCATCTTCGCTTTTACCCCTTCCGCGGCGGCTTATTCGTTGACGGTATGGCAGGTTACGGACGCATTATGAATGATATAGACGGCCAAATAGTCACCTATAGACAGGGCGGCAGGAACGAAGAGCCGATTTCAGCCAGCCTGGCCAGGGACTACGTAAAACTTGGCGGCAAAGCGGGCCTTCGTACATCTTTAGGCGGCTACAGGGGCGGCTTTACCTTTGAATCCTCGGTGGGTTACTACGGCAACATCGGTTTGGGTGACAGTCTTGGGGACCAATTGGAGGATTCCCTTGATGGAAGGCCGGACAGGATGAATGATATTAATGATCTGTTCACGATTCTTGAAAACATGGTTCTTATCGGCGGCCCGCGTATTACCCTGGCCGTTGGCTGGCGCTTTTAGGGCATAAATCGGTTAAGGCCTTCAAAGGAATGGTATGAAAATTACCAAAAAGACTTTTGGCCTTCTTCCCAGCGGGGAAAAGGTGCATCTTTATGTGTTAAAGGCGGGGGAGATGAAGCTTTCCCTCTCCGCCCTGGGCGCCGCCTGGACTTCCCTGTTGATCCCGTCCAGGGAAAAGGGCACCGACGATGTGCTTTTGGGCTTTAGTTCTTTCGATGGCTTTGTAAACAACAAGAGTTACTTTGGCGTAACCGTAGGCCGCTTTGCCAACCGTATTGGCCAGGCGGCCTTTTCCCTTGACGGCAAGGACTACACGCTGAATAAAAACGACGGCGAGCATTCCCTGCACGGCGGCAGGAAGGGCTTTTGCAAAAAGCTCTGGAAGGCCGAGCCTTACGAGGAGAAGGACGGGATTTTTGTGCGCTTTGAGCTTGAAAGCCCGGACGGGGACGAAGGCTATCCGGGGAACCTAAAGGCCGTGGTCTGTTACGGCCTTACGAAATCAAACGAAATCGTGGCCGATTACGAGGTAAAAGTAGACGCCCCATGCCCTGTAAACCTGAGCAACCACGCATACTTTAACCTTGCCGGCGAAGGCAGCGGCCTTGATGTGCTTTCAACGGAGCTTAAGCTCTACTGCTCTTACTGCCTTGAACTGGACGATTGCCTGATTCCCACGGGCAAGATCCTTGCCACGGGAAAAAGCCCCTTTGACTTCAAAGCCCCCAAGCCCATAGGCCGGGACATAGGGGCATTGCTCTCCACCAGCGCCGGAGGCTACGACCATTGCTTTGTCGTGGACGGGGATCCGACAAGCCTTCGGCCCTTTGCCGAGGTCTACGATCCCTTTTCAGGCAGAGCCATGAAGGGCTTTTGCACCCAGCCCGGCGTCCAGTTCTACACCGGAAACCAGCTCTCGCAGGTGTCCGGCAAGATGGGCTCCGTCTACGACAGGCACTCAGGCTTCTGCCTGGAAACCCAGCACTTCCCCGACTCCCCCAACAAGGGCGATTTCCCCTCCGCTATTTTCGGCCCCGGCCGGCCCTACCACGAGAAAGCCGTGTTTAGCTTTGCCTGGTAGGCCTTACTTGGCCCTGGCCAAAACCGCCACGCAGGTGATCATTACTTTTTCGGCGGAAGCTCTTTGGGGAATAAAACTTATGGGCTTGGCAAATCCCTGCAAAAATGGCCCAAAGGTTTGAGCCTTTGCAAAGCTGCGAACCAGTTGATAGCCAATATTGCCCGCGTCCATGTCCGGAAAGACCAGGGTGTTCACTCTGCCCCTTACAGGGCTATTGGGAGCCCTGATGTCTGTAACGCTTGGAATCAGGGCCGATTCAACCTGAATTTCTCCGTCAATGACCAGGCCTGGCTCCTTTTCTTTTACCATGTCCAGGGTATTTCTTACCTTCTCCAAATCACTGTTGTTCCTTTTCAGGCCCTTGGTGGAGTGGGATAAGAGTGCCACAACCGGTTCGGCTTCAAGGTAATCCCGGCAGGATTGGGCTGCACACTGCGCAATATCCGACAGTTGATCCGGCAGTGGATTCGGCACTACAGAACAGTCCGAAAAGATAAAGGCGCCATTCACCCCCCAGGAAGTATCCTCGGTCTGAATGACAATGCAGGAAGAAGCCGTTCTGATATTTGGCGCGGTTCCGATAATGGCCAGACCGGCAAAGAACACATCAATATAGTTGTCTTCCGCCCCTCCAACCATGGCATCGACTTTTCCCAGGTGTACCATCATCGCTCCCCAGCGCAACGGCGCGATAATATCGATCTTGGCCTGTTCCCTGGTCATGCCCCTTAGCTTGCGCAGTTCGTAGTACTCAGTGGCATATTTATCCAATTCCTTGGAGAGTTCGGGGTTTATTATTTCCATATCTGAAATACTTACCCCTTCCTTGGCCGCGTTTTTTTTAATTTGTGATTCCGTTCCCAAAAGGACCACGGAGCTCGCCAGACTCTGGTCAAGAACTTGCCGGGCGGCCCTGATTGTCTTGGGGTCAGAGCCCTCAGTCAGAACCAGTTTTTTCTGATTTTTCCTTGCCTTTTCCATCATTAATTCTAGGAATCCCATGAAACCCTCCTTGGGCTGCAACGTTGTTTGTTCTGGAATAATTATAAGCTTGAAACTGAAATTTGAAAAGGGAAAATATCGGGTATTTCCCACTTGTCAACTGGAGAATTTTATGATAATGTATTGTATCACTTGGGTGTAATCCAATGAAAATGGATAAAGGTATTCAAAAGAGGAGCCTATGGAAATTCAGCTTCAAGAACTAATCGATAAGATAAAAAAGGACGGAATACAGACCGCCACGGAAGAATCCGCCAAGCTAAAGCGGGAAGCCGAGGCGGAAGCTGCAAGGATAATCTCCGCCGCAAAGAAAGAGGCGGAGGATATTGTCAGCCGGGGCAAGACCGATGCGGAGCGCTCCGAAAAAGCCGGAAAAGCCGCCCTGGAACAGGCTTCCAGGAACCTGGTTCTTGCCTTTAAGGGTGAGATTCAGTCCCTTCTGGACAAGCTCATCGCCCAGGCAACCGCTTCCGCCTACAGCGCCGAAGCTCTAAAGGCGGTTTTGCCGGATCTCCTGAAAAACTGGGCATCAAAGGGCGGTTCTGACCTTAATCTGCTGCTTGGCGCAGGGGAACTGGACAAGCTAAAGTCCTGGGCCGCAGGCAGCCTGGCCGAGGAATTGAAAAAGGGCCTGGAACTTAAATCCGACAGGAATTTGGGCTCCGGATTCAGGATCGCCAACAAAGACGGTTCGGCTTACTACGACTTTTCTGCCGAATCTGTGGCGGAGCTGCTTTCAGCATACCTGAATCCCCATCTTGCTGAAATTTTGAAAACTGCGGCCGGCGGGGCCGATAAAGGATGATACGGTGGGCTATTACTATCATTTAGCCCCCCAACTTCCCCACCTGATCTATGGACAGGAAGTTCCCATGAGTTCAGAGCAGTTTGTAGCGCTGGCTAACTATGTGATGAGCGATGAGGATGCGGCCCTATTGGTTCACTGTAACCTGAACCCCGCTCCGGTTCCCGCCACAAGTTCCGGCTTTATCAATTTCTGGATAGAGTATGAGCGAACTATGAGACTGCAGCTGGCCAAGGGCCGTTCCCAAAAGCTCAAGCGGAGCGGAGACAGCTTTGGTGAAATTCCTGAGTATCCAATTGACGCCGCAGCGGTGGCAAAAGCCGCCCTGGCCCTTGATTCGGCCTTTGAAGCGGAGATTCTTTTGGACAAGGCCCGCTGGGACGCCATAGACAGTTATGTGGGATTGGATCTTTTCAGCGAAAATGCAATGTACGCCTATTTAATCAAGATCCTTCTTTTGGAACGCAGAGCAGCATTTGAAACCGAAAAAGGATTTACCGAATATAAGGCGCTTTATACCGCCATTCTGGGAGAAGCGAAATGATCGGAACAAAAGGTAAAGTAGTAGCTGTAAACGGCAATATGGTCAGTGTCCACTTTGACGGCGCTGTTTCCATGAACGAGGTAGGCTACGTAAAGGTCGCGGATCAGCGGCTAAAAAGCGAGGTTATCCGGATCCGGGGTGATGTATCACAGCTTCAAGTCTTTGAAATCACCAAGGGAATTTGCATCGGGGACGAGGTTGAATTTACCGGGGACATGCTCTCGGTGGAATTGGGGCCGGGCCTTTTGGGCCAGGTCTACGACGGCCTGCAGAACCCCCTGCCGCAGCTTGCGGCAAAGGCCGGGTACTTTTTGGAGAGGGGGGTTTACCTTGATCCCCTTCCCGAGGACAGGGAATGGTCTTTCAACCCCCAGGTCAAAGCAGGGGACAAGGTTGAAAGGGCCGACTGCCTTGGCACAGTGCAGGAAGGCGCCTTCCAGCACAGGATCATGGTTCCCTTTGGACTTTACGGGACTTACACTGTTTCCTCAATTAAGTCCAGCGGGACTTACAAGCTTAAAGACAAAATCGCCGAGCTAAAGGACGATAAGGGCAATACGGTTCCCGTTACCATGTCCTTCCGCTGGCCTGTCAAAAGGGCTGTGGACTGCTTTGTCGAAAGGCTAAAGCCCGCAGAGCCCATGGTGACCAGGGTACGCCTTGTTGACACCTTCTTCCCCGTGGCCCGCGGCGGAACCTACTGTATCCCCGGCCCCTTCGGCGCGGGCAAGACAGTTCTCCAGCAGATAACCAGCCGCTTTGCCGACGTTGACATCGTCATCGTTGCGGCCTGCGGCGAGCGTGCAGGTGAGGTCGTGGAAACTCTGGTTGAGTTCCCCGAACTTATCGACGAAAGAACCGGCCGCTCCCTTATGGAAAGAACCATCATCATCTGTAACACATCGTCCATGCCCGTAGCGGCCCGCGAAGCTTCGGTTTATACCGCAGTGACCCTGGCCGAGTACTACCGGCAGATGGGCCTTAACATCCTTCTTCTGGCGGACTCCACCAGCCGCTGGGCCCAGGCCATGCGCGAAATGTCAGGCCGCCTGGAAGAAATCCCCGGTGAGGAAGCTTTCCCCGCCTATCTGGAATCTACCATTGCCAGCTTTTACGAGCGGGCCGGTATTGTCCGGCTAAGGGATGGTTCCATGGGCTCCGTTACCATTGGCGGTACGGTAAGCCCCGCAGGCGGTAACTTTGAAGAGCCCGTGACCCAGGCAACCCTAAAGGTTGTAGGCGCCTTCCACGGCCTTTCCCGCGAGCGCTCGGATGCCCGTAAGTTCCCGGCCATTCATCCCCTGGATTCCTGGTCAAAGTACAAGGGAATTATCCCGGAGGACAAGGTTGCCTATGCCCACGCCTTCTTGCGCCGCGGCAGCGAGGTCGAGCAGATGATGAAGGTTGTCGGCGAGGAAGGTACCAGCATAGAGGACTACATCATCTACCTAAAGGGCGAGCTTGTTGACTCCGTTTACTTCCAGCAGAACTCCTTTGACGAGGTTGACGCGGCGGTTAAGCCGGAGCGGCAGACCTACACCTTCAACAAGATCTTAAGAATATTGGCTTCCCAGTTCAGCTTCCCTGACAAAAACGAGGCCCGTATCTGGTTTAACCGGCTCAGGCAGAAATTCCTGGACTATAACGGTTCTCCATGGCAGGAGGAGCGCTTCAAATCAATTGAAAAAGAAATTGATGAGGCAGTCAGCGAAAAATCCCAGGGCCTTGATAAGGCAGCCGAGAAATATCTGGAATAGGACGGTAAAAGATGAAGAAAGTATACAGCAAGATAGAATCCATTACCGGAAGCGTTATAACCGTCCGGGCCGAAGGGGTTCGTTACGGAGACCTTGCGGAGGTTGACACCGTGTTCGGCACCTCCCTGGCAGAGGTGAACCGTTTAGAGAATGACATGGTTTCCCTGCAGGTCTTTGCCGGAGGCCGTGGTATAAGCACCGCCGATACAGTCCGCTTTTTGGGCCGTCCCATGCAGGTGCCTTTTTCCGAGAACCTTTTGGGCCGGGTCTTTTCCGGTTCAGGTTCTCCCAGGGACAAGGGCCCGGCCTTGCAGGAAAACGTTATTCCCATCGGCGGCCCCTCGGTAAATCCCTCCCAGCGCGTTATTCCCAAAAACATGATCCGCACGGGGATTCCCATGATCGACCTTTTTAACACCCTGGTAGTCTCCCAAAAGCTTCCGATCTTCTCGGTTTCCGGGGAGCCCTACAACGAGCTTTTGGCCCGGATTGCAATGCAGGCCGAAGTTGACGTGATCATCCTGGGCGGCATGGGTCTTAAGTACGACGATTACCTTACCTTTAAGGACACTCTGGAAAACGCCGGGGCTCTGGCCCGCACGGTTATGTTCATGCACACTGCATCAGACCCCACGGTAGAGTGCCTTATGATTCCCGATATGTCCCTGGCCGTAGCCGAGCAGTTCGCCCTAAAGGGCAAGGCCGTATTGGTGCTTCTTACCGATATGACAAACTTTGCCGACGCCATGAAGGAAATCTCGATTATACAGGAACAGGTTCCCAGTAACCGCGGTTACCCCGGCGACCTTTACAGCCAGCTTGCCAGCCGCTACGAAAAGGCCGTTGACTTTGAAACCGCCGGCTCCATCACCGTACTTGGTGTTACCACCATGCCCGGCGACGACGTTACCCATCCCGTGCCGGACAACACCGGTTACATCACCGAAGGCCAGTACTATTTAAAGAACGGCCGTATTGAGCCCTTTGGTTCCCTGTCGCGCCTTAAGCAGCAGGTAAACGGCAAAACCAGAGCCGACCACCGGGCCCTTATGGACGGCATGATCAAGCTCTACTCTTCTTTCAAGGACACTCTTGAAAAGAAGGCCATGGGCTTTATCATGACATCCTGGGACGAAAAACTCTTAAAATACGGGGAGATGTTTGAAAAACAGATGATGGACCTTTCGGTGAATATCCCCCTGGAGCGGGCCCTGGATCTGGGCTGGGAGATTTTGGCCGCCTGTTTCAACCCCGAGGAAACTGGACTGCGAACGGAACTTATCAGCAAGTTCTGGCCCAAGAGCAACTAATCCGGAGTAAAGGCCATGGCAAAAATAAAGCTCACTAAAAACGAGCTTAAAAAGCAAAAAGATTCCCTTAAAATGTACCGGCGCTATCTGCCTACCCTTATTCTAAAGAAGCAGCAGCTCCAGGCGGAAATCCGTACCACGGAGATACGCTTGCGGGAACTCAGGGACGAAAAAGCAAAGTTTGATGAACAATTTAAGTCATGGATCGCCGTATTCGGTGAAAAGGGAATTTTTACCACGGAGTTATTCAAGATCACCAGGATTCAAACCTCTCAGGGTAATATTGCCGGTGTACCAATTCCCATTTTCGAGGGGGCGGATTTCGCGATTGCCACTTACGATCTTCTTGCTACGCCCCTGTGGCTTGATTTAGCGGTGCAAAAGCTCAAGCAGGTTCTTCTTTTGGATCTGGAAGCCCAGATTGTGGAAGAACAGCGCAAGAGGCTGGATCACGAACTTAGAATAACCACCCAGCGGGTAAACCTCTTTGAGAAAGTCAAGATTCCCGAAACAAGGGAGAACATCAAAAAGATCCAGGTTTACCTGGGGGATCAGCAGACCGCTGCGGTAGTCCGGGGTAAAATCGCCAAGCGCGGTCTGGCCAAGGCCGCCGCCGCCGGACAGGCCGCCAAAGGGAGCGCGTCATGATATTACCCATGAAGAAAGTTGGCCTTGTTATACAGGATAGAAACCAGGATGAGGCTTTAGTCCAGCTCCGTGAACTTGGCCTACTGCACATTGAGCTTGGCAAGGCCGCTTCTGACAAGCTTTCCAAGGCCGTTGAGCGCAAGGCAGTGGTAGAAAGCGCCCTGGCCCTTATACAAAGCATTAAAGTACAAAAAGCAAAGCCCGATTCAGGCCAGAAAATGGATCGCCGGGCCATCGACAAGATAAGCGCGAAGGACCTTGAGCCATACTCCCTGGATATGGTAAACGCGCCGGTAAGACCGGATCTGGTGCAGTTGATGCTGGAAATGGGCAGGGAGCGCAAAGCTCTGGAAGAGCAGGAGATTTTTTTAACACGGGAACGTGGCCGCGTTGCCCCCTGGGGCGAATTTAGTCCCGATGCCCTAAAGGAACTTACTTCTCTGGGCCAGCCGGTTCATCTTTACGGAATGAGCCATGAGAATTTCAAGGCGCTCCCGGACGAAGTCAACTACGCCAAGATCGGCGAAGACAAGAGCACGGTACGTCTTGCGGTTTTCGACAGGGAAATAAGCGATGCGCCGCTCTTCATGCTTCCTGAAAAATCCATCTCTGAGATTGATGCGGAACTTGAAAAAATAAATGCCAGATTATCTGCATTGAATGAGCAGATAAAGAGTTTTGCCACCCGCCGTTCCATACTGGAAAAGGAATTGGCGGATATCAACAGTGTGATAAACTTTGAGTCAGTCAGGGCGAAGCTTGAAAAGGTGGATGGTGTACCGGATGAACTGGGCTTTTCCTACATTACCGGTTTTGTTCCCGCCGAGGACATGCCCCGCCTAAAAACCGTTGCGGCGAAGAACTGCTGGGCCCTGGCCTCAGAAGACCCCGCCGAAGAAGATGAAAATATTCCCACAAAGCTAAAGAACAATAAGGCCGCCCAGTTAATCTACCCCCTGACGGACTTCCTGGAACTGACCCCCGGCTACCGGGAAGTGGATATTTCCGGCTGGTTCACCCTGTTTTTCGCCCTCTTCTTCGGCATGATCTTCGGGGATGCCGCTTACGGTGCCCTTTTACTGGCCATTACCTTTTTCGGAGTGATTAAAACCGCGAAAAACGGAGTTCCCCTGGGCCTTAAATTTCTGGGCCTTATGGGTTTTAGCACTTTTACATGGGGGGTACTTACCTGCTCCTGGTTTGGAGTTGACATTGAACTTCTGCCGCAGATTTTAAGGGATATTTCCCTGGCCCAGTTCTCTACCGCAAAAACTCAGCAGGCTCTGGTGGACCAGAATCTGCAGCTCTTCTGTTTCTCCATTGCCCTGCTCCAGTTAAGCATAGGCCGTGTTACCTCTTTTTTAAGAAAACTGCGGCGCAAGAACCTGCAGTTCCTGGCAGAGCTTGGTTCTTTGGGGATGCTTTTTGGAATGTACAATGTGGTTCTCTTTCTTGTGGTCAGCAATGAACTCAGGTCTTTCCCCCTGCTGCCGGAAGCCATCTACGCCCTGGCAGGCGGCTTCTTCCTGACCTTTGTGTTCGCTTCCTATGAGGGGAGTATCTTCAGGTCAATTTTGGAAAGCTTCAAGAATATCATCGCGGTTATTTTAAGTATTACCAACGTGTTCTCCGACATCATGTCTTACATCAGATTGTGGGCGGTTGGCCTTGCTGGCGCTTCCATCGCGGCTACGGTAAACATAATGGCCGGCCCCCTGCTTGGGAACTTCCTGATCTTCCTTGGAATAATCTTGCTTGTATTTGGTCATGGTCTTAATTTGGTGCTTAACGTGCTTTCGGTTCTGGTACATGGTGTACGCTTGAATACCCTGGAGTTCTCTGGAACTCTTGGTTTAAGCTGGTCTGGTACACCATACAGGCCCTTTGCACAAAAGGCAAGAAAATAGCAACTACTAACTATAAGAGGAGTAAAGAATGTTAAATTTTGGTTTATTAGGTGCTGGTTTGGTATTGGGCATTGCCGCCCTTGGATCCGCCCTTGGGATTGGATATGCCGGTATGGCAACAATCGGGGCCTGGAAGAGGTGTTATGCTGCCAATAAGCCCGCACCCCAGATGCTGCTTGCCTTTGTCGGCGCGCCGCTCACCCAGACCTTTTACGGCTTCATCCTGATGGGCCAGCTTGTTGCTGCGGCAACCGCGAACCCTGACAATGCCTGGCTTTACGTGGGTTACGGCCTTGCGGGCGGCTTTGGTATGGCTTTTTCAGCCATCGCCCAGGGCCGGGCCGGCGCTGCCGCCGCCGATGCCCAGGGAGAAACCGGAAAAGGTTTTGCCTCGTACATCGGGGTTCTTGGTATCGCGGAAACCGTTGCGCTCTTCGTAATGGTTCTCACGATGACAAGCCTCTAGAAAAGCCGAAAGATAGGGATTTCAGGAATTCGGAATTCCAGGCGTATAGAATCTATTAGTCTCGGAGGCGGTCTTCCCGTGCTCGTACAGAGTATGTGGAAGGATCGCCTTTCTTTTTCGGATTTAAAAGGAGAGGCGTCAGCGGGCCTGACCAGGCGAATCGAGGGCCTAAAAGCCATGGGCTGCGGCCTCTTGCGCTTCGCCGTCCCGGACCTGGAATCGGCGGAAATCCTGGGAAACCTGGCCCCCATGGTTTCCATGCCGCTGGTTGCGGACATTCACTTTGATCACAAAATTGCCCTGCGCTGCCTTGACTTTCCCATAGCAAAACTCCGCATTAACCCCGGTAACATCGGAAGCAGGGACAGGGTAGAAGCGGTTTTGTCCAAGGCCGCTTCTGCCAGGATCCCCATTCGCATCGGCGTTAACGCCGGGAGTTTACCGGCGGATCTGCGGGCGGAAGTTGACGCAGGCCGCCTGGACACCGCCGAAGCCCTGGTCAGGGCGGCCCAGCGGGAACTGGCCGTATTTGAGGAATTTGGTTTCCAGGATGTCATAGTCTCCATGAAAGCCTCTGGAATTGCCGATACTATAAGTGCGAACCGGATTTTTGCCGCCCGCAGCGATGTTCCCCTGCATATCGGGGTAACCGAGGCCGGGCCCCTGGCGGCCGGAGTGGCGCGGAATAGCGCGGCCCTTATTACGCTTTTGTCGGAGGGCATTGGGGACACCATCCGCGTTTCCCTTTCGGACAGCGTGGAAAACGAGCTAATAGCCGGCCGGGAGATCCTGGCGGCAGTTGCTGAACTGGCGGGGGAAAAGCCCCGCGGAGTGCGGATTGTTTCCTGTCCCCTCTGCGGACGGAGCAGCTTTGACACCCACGCCTTTACCGCCCGCTGGCTTGGCCGCCTTTACGCCATGGACTGTGCCGCGGAAAAAGACATTACTGTGGCGATAATGGGCTGCGCGGTAAACGGCCCCGGCGAGGCACGCCATGCGGATCTGGGGATTAGCGGCGCCGGGGATAAGGTGCTGATTTTCCGGCGGGGAAAGGTGGTCCGGACGATCAGTGAAGCCGAAGCGGATGCTGCGTTCGAGGAAGAGCTGGAACGACTATAAGAAGATCGCACGCAGAGACGCAAAGGTGCAAAGTGGAGATATAATGTTTAGAAAGTTTGTTCTGGGATTAGTTCTGATTTTTCTCGCGGCGGGGATGAGCTGGGCGCAGCAGCCGTGGTGGTTTACCCTGGAGCGGGGGAAGCAGCATTTCCGCAACGGCTTTTACGGGGATGCCCTTCTGGCCTTTGAAGATGCCCGGCGGGAGCGGATTGACTACTATACCCGGATGGAGCAGGACATGATCCTCCTTCTTTCAATTCCGGAAGTTCGGATTCTGGGGGATTCCCTTGAATTTGTCGAAAGATACATTACAGAACGCCGGGAGACCAGAGCCGCCGCCATCCTTGCGGAACTTAGGCACCGGCTTCCTCCCAATACCCTTGGATTTTCTGCCTTGCAGGTCCTAGAAGAGCTGGATCGCCTTAAACCATACCCCGAAGCAGATTTCTGGCTGGGCGAGACCTTCCGGGTTGAGGGGGAGCTTGGCCAGGCAGTACGGTACTACGAAAGGGCCCTGGCTAATATTGCCCTTTTGGAAAATCCAGAATTCGAGATTGAAATTCTCTATAAACTAACCGAAGCCCACAGAATTCGCAGCGAATACCAGGAAATGGAAAGGCGGGCCAGGGAGATCATCGAAGGAAGAGGGCTTTCCGGTGTTCCCAGGGACAGTTTTTGGGCAACGCCCCAAATGAGCCAAATGCGGACAGCCATGCTCAGGTTTTTAGAGACCGAGGGGGTGGATCGCTTCCTTACCCTGTACCGGCATAACAATCCCCTTACCGAAAGGGCACACCGTTTCCTGGGATCTTTCTTCTATGTTTCAAATCGCCATGCCCAGGCTTCTGAACATTTAATGTTCGCCTTTTTAATCCAAAACACTGTAATTATTGATGAGATTATCCGCTTTGAATTTGACTATACCTTTTCGACTTTAGACGATCTGATGCTTCAGGTTCAAAGAAGGCCGGAAATCTTGGCCTTTATTGAAGAAACGGAGTATTACCGTACCATCCATCACCTGGCTACCGCTCTTTTCGCCACCGGAAGGACAAGGCCCGCCAGGGAACTTTGGGCCTTCCTGGCCGGCTCGGCGGACGCCGGGGTCTGGGGAGACCGGGCCCGCAGAAGCGTAAACCCCGTCATAGAACGAGCCGTAGAAATGCCCTAGGCTACCGCCAGGCTATTCCCCGTTAAAAAGCCGTATGGCCTCTTCCTTTGCCTGATCTGCAGCGGCTTGGTAGTCCGCCCTAAGTGATCCAACGCTTTGGTTGTAAAAGGCGACAAACTCCGGGTCCTGAAAGGGATCCAGCTTTACCGGCCGCCCGTATCTGCGGGAAATTTCTTCTTCCTTTTGGCGTAATTTGGGGGCATACTGCCGTTTTAAGGTTTCCTCGAACTGTGCCGCGTCGCTTAGGAACTGGTTCATTATCTGGCCCAGTTGTTTTGCGATTTCGCCAAAGCGCTTGCCGCCTATCAGGGTATTAAGCCCCCCGGTCACAGCCTCGATTCGTTTCAGATCTTCTTTTACGTTAGGCAGACTTATCTGGGAGACAAGAACGTCAAAGATGCCCTGTTTTAAGCTTGCCTGTTCACCGGCGGCCACCTTACCGATCTCTTCTTCCAGGGATCCCACGCTGCCTTCCAGAAAATCATTGGCAAGTTTTTTGCCCTTCTGCCTTGACTCAAACTGCCCGATACTGCCCTTATCGCTTTTTACCGATCCGGTCCGTTCAAGGGCAATCTCCAGGGCGCTTTTTATTTTACCCATATTTTTGAGCTTTTAGGCGGAACTGCTGCCGGTTTTCAGACCCGCTTCGTACAGTGTGCCGCAGGCGATGTACATGGACAGATTTGTCCCGGCTAAAATTATGCCCGACTCTTCCGCCATTTCGATCATGTCCCGGCTTGGGGATTTACCACGCACAAAGATGATACATTGTATGTCAAGAAGTTCCGCTGTTCTTATAACCTGGGAATTTACAAGACCTGTAAGTAATATGGCCTTTTCTTTGACAAAAGCCATGACATCACTCATCAAATCCGCTCCGCAGGCAGAGACTATTTCGGTATCTGTATTGTCCCCGCCACAATAAATTTGCCCGTCAAGTAGTTTTATCGCATTTGCGATGGTCATTGTATTCCCCCGTTTAATTTTGTTTAAAGTAACATAAAACCGGAAAGAAATTCAAGATGGAAGATCATTTAACGGCATTCATGCCGAGGGCAAAGGCTTTCAGGTTTGCCTCCACCTTGTCCGCTCCCTTTCCGCTGAACATCTTCTTTATCGTAGCCTCCAGGGTTTCAGTTTTGATGGGAAGGAAGGGCGAAGCCGCCCCAACCATGACCATGTTTACCGACTGGGCAAGACCCGCCTCTTTGGCCAGGCTGGCGGCCTGGACAATCCTGCATAGGGGAAAGCTCTTTAGAAGCTCAATGATGCCGGCGATATCCGGGTAATTGGGAATATTGACCAGGGGCTCGGCGGCCGAGACCATGGCCCCCGGCTCCCCGGACTCAAGCTTTGCTGAAAGCCAGTTGGCGTAACGCAGGGCCTCCAGCGGCTCCATGGCAAGGATCAGATCCGCCGCGCCGCGGGGAACAAGATCCGAGGCGATAGCCTTGTCCGAAATTCGCAAATGGGCCAATACCGCGCCGCCGCGCTGGGCCATGCCATGTACTTCCGACTGGCGTACTTCCAGGCCTTCTTCCACAGCAGCACTGGAGATGATGGCGCCAACGGATAAAACTCCCTGGCCGCCTACTCCCGCTAAAATTACATCACGCTTCATAGCAGCCTATAATACATTAAAAGTATTAATGCTTAAAGTGCCTGGTTCCGGTAAAGACCATGGCAAGGCCCAGCCTGTCGCAGGCCTCGATGGAAGCGCTGTCGTTCACCGAGCCGCCGGGCTGAACGATGGCCTTTATTCCGGCGGCGGCGGCGGCCTCCACTACATCGGGAAAGGGGAAAAAGGCGTCGGAGGCAAGAATCCGCGCGGGCTGTCCGTCTGCCCAGGGCCCGCTGCCCGTCTGGGCGGCCTTGTCCGCCGCGGCCTTTATGGCCGCCGCGCTCCGCTCCAGGGCCTGTTCCGCCGCCCAGATGCGGTTCACCTGGCCGCCGCCAATGCCTGTAGTGGCAAGGTCCTTGACCGCCACGATGGCGTTTGACTTTACAAAGCTCACCGCCCTAAGGCCAAAGAGCAGATTCGTAGTATCCTCCATAGATGGAACGGCGCGAGTCACAAATTCCCATTTTTCAAAGAGCTGATTATCCACCTCCTGAACCAATAGGCCGCCGTCCACGGAAATATATTCTTTTGTATCACTGGGGGCTTTTCCGGCCTTCATGATCCGCAAGTTTTTTTTCTTTTTTAGAATTTCCAGGGCATCGGGATCAAATTCCGGGGCAACGACAATCTCAAGAAAAAGCTCCGCCAGCTTTTCAGCGGTGGCCGTATCCACCTTTACGGTGCAGGCCACAATGCCGCCGAAAATCGAAACGGGATCGCAGGCAAAGACCTTATCAAAAGCTTCCTCCAGATTTTCCCCCAGGGCCATGCCGCAGGGGCTATTGTGCTTAACCGCCGCGCAGCAGGGCCTTTCTGCCTCCGAGCAGGCCGCCTTCCAGGCCAGGTCCAGGTCGCGGATATTGTTGTAGCCCAGCTCCTTTCCGTGGAGCTGCTCCATGCAGGCCAAAGCCCCCCACTTGCCGGTATTAAGGTAAAGGGCCGCGCTCTGGTGGCTGTTTTCACCGTAGCGAAGAAGCTGGCTCTTTTTTTGGGAAAGAGGCAAAAAGGCCGGGTAATCGGTTTCGGCTTCATCCGCCATAAGGTAACGGGCAATGGCGGCATCGTAGGCGGAAGTCATGGTGAAAACTTTTGCCGCAAGAACCTTTCGAAATTCTATCGGCATATTTCCCGTCCTTATGCCCTCCATGGCTTCGGCGTAGTCGGCGCTTTCGCAGAGGACAATAAGGTCGCAGAAGTTCTTTGCCGCCGAGCGCAGCATGGCCGGCCCGCCAATGTCGATGAACTCAATCGTATCTTCAAAGGAAAGCCCCTCGCCGGATTTTTCAAAAAAGGGATAGAGGTTCACGCAGAGCAGGTCAATTGTCCCAAACCTAAGCTCCTTTAGGGTTTCCATGTGGTAGGGCTCCTCCCGGCGGGCAAGGAGGCCCGCGTGAATGGCCGGGTGCAGGGTCTTTACCCTGCCGTCAAGGCATTCGGGGAAACCCGTTATGGCCGCAACGTCGGTTACGGGAAGCTTGTTGTCCGATAGGTACTTCGCCGTGCCGCCGGTGGAGATGATCTCCCAGCCCCCCTCTATTAAAAATGAGGCCAGATCCAGAATCCCGTCCTTGTTAAATACGCTTAAGAGTGCCCGCTTTTTCATGTTTCCTCCATTTTTAATCCTTCAAGCATCATCTTAACCGCTTCCACAATGGCGATGTGCTCTTCCCTGTGAATCCGCTCCGCCAGGCTTTCCGGTGTGTCGCCGCCCAATACCGGAACCTTCCGCTGCAGGAGAATTCTGCCGGTGTCAAGGCCTGAGTCCACCAGATGCACCGTGCAGCCGGACTCGCTCTCGCCGGCTGCCAGCACCGCCCGGTGGACGTTTTCGCCGTACATTCCCTGGCCGCCAAACTTTGGCAATAGGGCCGGGTGCAGGTTGATCATCCTGCCGGAGTATTCTTCGATTATGTCTCCTGACAGCACAGAAAGGAATCCGGCCAAAACGACAAGGCCGATCTGCCTTTCGCGGCAGTGCCGGAGTATGCGGCCGGAAAGTTCCAGCCGGCGCTCGTCCCCGGCAAGGCCCTTGGCGGGGATTTCGGTCAGGGCGGGAATGCCTGCGGCCCTTGCCCGCTCCAGGGCGTAGGCACCAGGGCGGTCAGAGAGGACGGCGGCGATTTTGATTCCCGCGTCCAATAGGGCCTGCAGGTTACTGCCGTTACCGGAAACCAGGACCAGGATATTGAGCGGGGCATTATTCAAAACGCAAACCCTCGACTGGCACGCCGCCGGCCGTTTTTTCAAGGCGGCCTATTTCCCAGGACTCATAACCCTGGCCTTCCAGCAGGGCCACGGCTTTTTTTACGTCTTTTGGGGCCAGGGCCAGGACAAAGCCAATGCCCATGTTAAAGGTATTGAACATGAGCTTGTTTATGTCAGGTGTACCGCCAGCAGTTTTTATTCCATCAGCGATGCGGTCAAAGATTGGCGGGATCTTCCAGGAGCCGAGCTGAATTACTGCCGACAACTTGCTGTCCGCCTTCGCCAAATAGCCAAGTCTTGGGATATTCTCGTAAAAGCCGCCGCCGGTGATATGGGCCATGCCGCGGATTTCAACTTCTTCCAGCAGGGCAAGGACGCCCTTGACGTAGATCCGGGTTGGTTCCAACAGGGCAAGGCCGATGGGATTTTTTTCGAAGTCCTCGTTCAGGTCGGGAATGAGCTTGCGGACAAGGCTAAAGCCGTTGGAGTGAACCCCCGACGAGGCAATGCCCAAAAGCGCGTCCCCTTCGCGGATCTTCTGGCCGTCGATGATCTTTTTGCGGTCAACTATGCCAACTGCAAAACCGGCGATGTCGTACTTGCCCTCATCGTAAAAGCCGGGCATTTCTGCGGTTTCACCGCCCAGAAGGGCCATGCCCGCCTGGCGGCAGCCGGCGGCAACTCCCTTTACCAGTTCGGCGGCAATCTCCGCATCCAGCTTGCCGCAGGCGATGTAGTCCAGGAAGAAAAGTGGCTGACAACCCTGGCAGAGTATGTCGTTTACGCACATGGCCACGCAGTCGATGCCCACGGTATCGTATTTTTTCATCCTAAAGGCGACTTCAAGCTTGGTTCCCACCCCGTCGGTTCCCGAAACCAATACCGGATCTTCCATTGTTTTGGAAAAATCCTTTAGGGAAAAAAGCCCGGCAAAGCCGCCTATACCGCCCAATACCGCCTTACTGGCCGTGGAGGACAGCAATTCCCGGTATTTTTCTACTGCCCGGTAGCCTTCTTCTATGTCAACGCCCGCTTCTTTGTAGTCCATGAACCCATTTTAGCGGGAATATGGCTTTCTGTCACTGTTTACATTTATAGCCATGAAGGATATTCTTGCTAGAGATGGATAAACTCATCATCAAGGGCGCCAGGGAGCATAATCTAAAGAACATCGACCTTGAACTGCCCAGGGACAAACTTATTGTAATTTCAGGCATTTCCGGCTCGGGGAAAAGTTCCCTGGCCTTTGATACCATCTTTGCCGAGGGCCAGCGGCGCTATGTGGAGAGCCTTTCTGCCTATGCCCGGCAATTTCTGGGCCGAATGGACAAACCTGACCTTGACTACATCGAAGGGCTTTCTCCGGCCATCTCCATTGAGCAGAAAACAACGCACCGGAACCCCCGCTCAATCGTGGGAACCGTAACGGAAATTTACGATTACTACCGCCTGCTTTTTGCCAGGATCGGTGTGCCCCACTGCCCCGATTGCGGCAAGGAGATCCGTGAGCAGCCCATCGATCAGATAATCGATACGATTATGCAGATGGGTAATGAAACCAGGATTCAGCTTCTGGCTCCGGTGATCCGGGGGAAGAAGGGGGAGCACCAGAAGATCCTGGAAGACGCCAAGAAGGCCGGTTTTGCACGGGCCAGGGTCAACGGGGTTCCCGTAGACCTGGACGAGAAGATCAGCCTGGACAAGCAGAAAAAGCACACGATTGAAATAGTGGTTGACCGCCTGGTCCTTGCGCCGGGCATCAGGCAGCGCCTTGCCGAATCCGCCGAGGCGGCCCTTGAAACGGCCAACGGGGTCATGCTGGTGTTGGTCCAGACCCCCGAAGGGGGTCTGAAGAGCTCCGCCGACGGCCCGGTAGCCGAGCATTTTTTCAGCCAGAAGAACGCCTGCCCGGACTGCGGCGTTTCCATCCCTGAGCTGCAGCCCCGGCTTTTTTCGTTTAACAATCCCTTCGGCGCCTGCCCGTCATGCAGCGGCCTTGGAATAAAGATGGAATTCGACCCGGCGCTGATAATGCCCAACCCCGCTCTTTCGTATAACGAAGGCGGGCTGCTTCCCTACAACCCGGATTCGGCCTGGCACCGCAGCCGCTTTGAAGGCCTGGCCCGGCATAACAAGTTCAGCCTGGACACGCCCCTGGAAGATATCCCCAAAAAAGCCATGAACATCCTGCTTTACGGCAGCGACGAGAAAATAAAAGTCAGATATAAAAACAGGGAAGGCACCCACAATTTTGATTACGACACAAAATTCCCCGGCATCTTGGAGGACCTAAAAAGGCGTTACATGGAAAGCACTTCCAACGGAGTCAAGGACTGGCTTGAAAAGTTCATGAGCCAAAAGCCCTGCGAGGACTGCGGCGGCAAACGCCTGAAGCCGGAGGTGCTGGCGGTAACTGTTGGGGGCAGGAATATCTGGGACCTGACGGGCCTTTCGGTTACGGACTCGCTGAAATTTTTCCAGACGGTAAAGCTAAGCAAAACCGAACAAACCATAGCCCGCCAGATCCTAAAAGAGATCAATGCCCGTCTGGGCTTTATGAAAAACGTGGGCCTTGATTACCTTAGCCTTGAGCGCAGGGCCGCCACCCTTTCCGGCGGTGAGGCCCAGCGCATCCGCCTTGCCACCCAGATAGGTTCGAGTCTAATGGGCGTGCTTTACATTCTTGACGAGCCCAGCATCGGTCTGCACCAGCGGGATAACCAAAGGCTCATCGACACCCTGCTTCAGCTGCGGGATCTGGGCAACACCCTTATCGTGGTGGAGCATGACGAACAGACCCTGCGCGTTGCGGATCACATCGTAGACCTTGGCCCCGGGGCCGGGGTTCACGGGGGAAGGGTTGTTGCCCAGGGGACTCCCGCTCAGATAATGCAGGTGAAAGAAAGCTTAACCGGCTCTTACCTTGCCGGAAGCTTAAATATGGAGATCCCAAAAGAAAGGCGGCAGGGGAACGGCCAGAAAATACTTCTTAATGGAGTAAAGGAACACAACCTCAAAAACATTGATGTGGAAATTCCCCTGGGGGTTTTTACCTGCATCACCGGCGTTTCCGGTTCGGGTAAGTCAACCCTGCTTTCGTATGTATTGTATCCGGCCCTTTACAATAGAATTGTCGGCTCAAACCATGCCGAAGGGAGCTACCGGAAGCTTAAGGGCGCGGAAAACATCGACAAGGTGATCGACATCGATCAGAGCCCCATAGGCCGCACCCCCCGCTCCAATCCCATTACCTATGTGGGGGGATTTACGTCCATCAGGGAACTTTTTACGAGCCTTCCTGAGTCAAAAGCGCGGGGTTACAAGCCCGGGCGTTTTTCGTTTAATGTCCGCGGCGGACGCTGCGAACACTGCGAAGGGGACGGTACGATAAAAATCGAAATGAACTTTCTCCCGGATGTGTATATCACCTGCGATATCTGCCGGGGCAGGCGTTTTAACAGGGAAACCCTGGACATACGCTACAAGGGCAAGAACATTGCCGATATTCTTGATATGACCATAGAGGAGGCGGCGGAATTCTTTGCTCCCATTCCCCAGATTTCCCGGAAGATGGACACCCTGCTTTCCGTGGGCCTGGGTTATGTGAAACTGGGCCAGTCCGCCCTGACCCTTTCCGGCGGGGAGGCCCAACGGGTAAAGCTTGCCCTGGAACTTTCCAAGCGCTCCACCGGAAAGACCCTTTACATTCTTGACGAGCCGACCACCGGCCTTCACTTTGCGGACGTAAAGCAGTTGATGGAAGTTATTCAGCGCCTGGTGGATCAGGGAAATACGGTACTCATGATCGAGCATAACCTGGACGTATTGCTCCAGGCGGATCATATTATCGATCTGGGGCCGGAGGGAGGCGACCGCGGCGGGGAGGTAATTGCCACCGGAACTCCAGAGGAAGTTGCCGAATGGGCGGCCTCTTATACAGGGAATTATTTAAAGGAGCTTTTATCCGGCAGGGGAAGAAGATCCCAGGGATCCAAGCTTATCAAACAAGCGGCAAAGCTGCCGCAAATAACGCCGGCCTTAAAGAAAAAACCCGGCCGGGGAAAAACCGCCAGAATAAAATGAAAAGCTCATCTGCGGTTCTGCCGCTTCTTTTCCTGATCTGCTTTTTTCTCTTTCCGGTTTTTTCTCCGGTTTCCTCCCCGATTCTTTATCTTGGCGCCCAGGAAATGGAAAACGATGATGCCCTGGCGGAAAACGCTGCAGAGGATACTGAAGAAGAAGAAGCGGCAGAGGAGCCTGAGCCGGAACCGGAGCCGGAACCAGAGCCTGAGCCTGAGCCGGAACTGGATCCCGAACTTAGCTACATTGATATGGACATAAGAACATCGTCCCTTATGGAACTGGCCGCCTGGTGCAGGGAGCTGGGCCTAAGCGATGGCGGCAGCAGTGATGATCTTGCCGCAAGGCTTCGCGATTATTACGGCATTCCCACACCCAGGCGGGTCTCCCAGCAGGGGGAGCGAACTATCACAATTGAGTCCGCCATGACCACCGAATACTTTACCCTGGAAGTGCTTGACGAGGAGTATGCCAGGCTTAGGGGGGACGTGATAGTAAGCCTTAGGGACGGGGCCGCGCATCACCGGATTCAGGCCTGGGAGATACTCTACAACAGAACCCGCAATGTAATGACCGCCAGCGGAGATGTGGTCTACATAAAGGAAGAAGACGGAACCGTAGAGACCTTCCGCGGCCAGTCCATCACCGTCAACCTGGATAACTGGTCCAGCATTTTCCTGGACGGCGCGTCCGAAAGGGCCATGTCCGGGAGTACAACCGCCTACCGTTTTGCCGGCACGGTCATCTCCACAAGCGGCGAGGATGTGACGATTCTAAACAGGGCGGTAATAAGCAACGCCCTGAACGAGGAGGCCTACTGGTCCCTTCATGCTTCAAAGCTCTGGCTCCTGCCCGGCAATGACTGGGCGGTTCTTAACGCGATATTAAGGGTGGGTAATATCCCGCTGCTTTATATTCCCTTTTTCTTTTATCCCTCCGATGAAATTGTTTTCCACCCCGTTCTTGGTACCCGTACACGGGACGGAACATTCTTGCAGACGACGACCTACCTGCTGGGCCGGCCCCAGGCCAGCGCCTCCTCCGAGAATTCCCTTACCAGAATTTTCGGCGGCGGTACCGATGAGATGGAAATGAGGCGGGAAGGTATATTCCTGCGCTCCACCGGAGAAAGAAGAATTGACGTTAACGAGCCCCGGCTCTCCCTGCTCTTTGACACCTATACAAACATGGGCGTATACCTTGGAACAGAGCTGGAACTGCCCAGAAGGGGAATCCACGGGGAAACAACGCTTTCAGCCGGTCTGGGCCTGACCCGGAACGTTTATCGGCCGTCCAATTTTAACGCCTGGACTCCCTTTCAAAACTTAGACGGCCAAAGCGACTGGAACAAGGCCATGCTTTTTTCCCTGGAGATCCCCTTCCGCTACCGCTTCCTTGCGGAAGGATCCATGGCAACCAGCACCACCTCTTTTAACTGGCGCTTCCCCCTTTATTCCGATCCCTACGTAAACCGGGATTTTATGAACCGCTCAGAGATCCTTGACTGGCTGGGGATGATCCGGGATGGCTTTGGCGCTGATGATTTAGAGGAAACACTTGAAACTATAGATCACACCTGGCGTATTTCCGGCTCCTGGAGACCTTCCATAACTCATCTAAATCCCTACATAAGCTCATTTTCGATACCAACTTTAAGCAGCGAGCTGCAATTCATGGAAAGGTCATCCGCTAGAAGCACGGGGTATGCGCCGATACCCAACCCCGGAGCTAGATTCTTCTTCCCAAACCGCTTAGACATATTAAATATCAGCGGCGCCGCCGTGACGGGCACTCCCTTTAGATCCGGCGGCGGGTTTAGAACTGACGCACCAGAGGATCCCGGCCCGCCACCCGGTGACGCCCTATTGCCTGACCTGCCCATTTCCCCCTGGGAAGTATTTGAAGAGGAGGCCGCCGCCGTCAGGGCCGCAGATATCTTTAGCCTGATGCCCCCGGTTCTGAACCAGAGATTTGTGCTGCCAAGTATTGGCGGCCCGGAGCTTTCCATTGATTACCGCCTTGCACCAAGCACCGCAACGCAGCTTTTCTTTCGCACATCACAAAGCAACTGGGCTAACCCGGAAGATATTAACTGGACAGAGGTGTCCAATATTCTGACCAACATACAGGGTGACGGGAATCTCGGTTTTAATATCAGGCCCTTGGGAGGAGGCAACGCCTATTCCAGCAGCGCCCGGCTTTACGGAACCGGCTCTTTCCGGGAGTATGTCTTTTTGAACACCGATGCCGAGGAATTTTCTACCGATGCCGCTATAAGAAATGCCAGGAACAGCGCCTACGACCAAACCCGTTTTAGCTCCGACTGGGAGTTTGACAATTCTGTAAGGCCATTTATTAACGATCCGGTCTGGGCCAATACCAGCTTTCGACACAATATTAGGGGGCTTTTAGGCAGGACAAACGTTGATACCACCGGGCGCAATCCCGTTTGGGAATGGGAGCCTGGGGAATGGGACAGGGAGCACTTTCGCAGCCATAATCTTGCCGCCAATCTTGCGGCTAATGTAAGGGACAATGACCAGACTTTTAGTATCACAGCGGATCTGCCCCCAAGGGACATGGCCATTGCCCCCAATCTCACATTAAGAGCCGGGGCCGGGTTCAACGTGAGCAGCAGTACCATAATTCAGAGCAGGATAGTCTGGCCCCATGAGGAGGAGCGCAAGATTGAGCCCATTCGAATCACCGAAAGCCTAAACTTCACCAATGGAATTGGATTTCAGCAAAACATATTTTACGATCCCGAACTGGGAGAATACACCCTTTTAAGCACGAGCTTTGATTACTCCGGACTCAGCGCTGAATTTTCGGCAGTTTACGGCCAGCCATGGCGCTATAACTATGGCGGCAGTGTAGATCCCGGCCTGCCAAGCGGCTGGGTTCAGCTGCTGGACTCCGAACTGCATCCCAATGAATTCAAACTAGGATACGGTAGAACCTTTATCCAAAGGGATCTCTGGGGAAACCGCCTGAACTTTAACATAAGACCCACTACAAGCCTTAGCTTTGATCTCCAAAGGTATACCAGCTCCAGGTTTGACTTTGATTTGGATCTTACCCTGGGTATAACGAATTTTATGGCTCTAAATCTTAGGGCAAGATCGAATAACGCCGTCATGTTCCGCTACTTCCAGGGCCTGCCCTTCTTTGATCTTCCTGTTCAACTCTATCCGGGGCAGGAGACCAATATTTTTGTTGATTTAATTAACTCATTCCGCTTTGATAACGATGATCTAAGGCGAAGATCCGGCTTCAAGTTAAGAGACGTGACCCTTTCCATGACCCACTTTCTTGGGGACTGGATCGCCGAGCTGAGAGTGGTAACGACCCCCCACCTTCCGCCCGGCGGCAGGGCCTATGAGTTCAACAACGAGATTAGCTTCCTTATTCAGTGGGTACCCATTAGTGAAATCAGAACCTCAATAGATCTTGATACCCAGGGCAATATCACTGTCAGGTAGCTTAATTCCCCTTAATTCCCCACTACTATAAGTTCCACACAGCGGTAGGTTTCCCATTGGCCTATGGTGACCATTTCAGGCATCCTTTCCGAACCAAAAGCTTCGTAGCTGATCCGCCCCGGGGCTATGTTAAACTGCCTGGCAAAGTAATCCTGACAGAAATTGGCCCGGTTCAAACTTACCATGTGCCTGCCAGGAAGGGTATGGAAGGGAGCCGCGTATGCCCGTATATGCAATCTAAGAGAGGGATCCGCCGCCAACTGCCGCCCCACCGTTTCCAGAACCGGACGATAGTTTTCAAGGAGAACCGCAGTGTTAGGCACAAAATATATGGATCTTAAAACTCCCAGTCTG
>Ga0099364_10000948_pt1 | contig 49293 bp, 43 predicted proteins | sample TergutTh196P3_FD_73070 | JGI IMG/M metagenome (GOLD analysis project Ga0099364, IMG submission 73070) | Microcerotermes parvus P3 segment gut microbial communities from Pointe-Noire, Republic of the Congo - Th196 P3 | ecosystem: Host-associated > Arthropoda: Insects > Digestive system > Gut ...
ATCATATAAATACACCCCAGAATCTCTATCATATACAAGAAAATAACGTTCACACAAAGACCAGTTAAGATGTCCAATAATCATAGTATGTTCAAAAGTAAAAACAATAGAATCACTATCATCATAAAAAAGAATACGCCTATCCTCGTTACCAACAGAAACAGCATAGTATTTTCCATTCCTAGAAGCGGCGAATCTACTACCATACCCATCATAAGTAGACCAAGTTTCCTGCAAAATAATATTATCTGATCTAGCACTATATGAAACTTGAGAATTATCATAAGTCTCATAAAAGTTAGCTCTATTCAATGAATTACCCATTTTATAAACTGTATCATCCATGCTATCTAAGAGATGAGGATATCTTTTAAAATCATAAAATTGAAATAGGTCTATTAGGGATAAAACTGCAGGATAGTTTTGTAAAAAATTTAGAAAATCCCCAAAAGAGACTTTATCAGCATTACTATTTATATAATCAACTACATCCCACAAGCCTAAACCATAACATGTATCGAAAATATCAGCAGAAAGATTTAGATTTTCATCCAAAAAAACTGAAAGTTTTTTGTCTAGAATAGACTCCTCCTCAGTATACAGATTCAAATATTCCTTATCATTCCAATCATAATGAGGTTTTAATCCGTGGTTTATTTCCAATGTTTGTTCAGTATCATATTTAGTGGGATCAGATGGAGTCACAGGAGCTAGTGGTTTTACATAAACTTCTGCGAAATCTTCCATATCACCTAACAACTCATCAGTCAGTACAGCAGTATTTATAGCTATTCTATCTGCACCCAATGAAACTCTTAATTGATAAGTTATAACAATATCATCATTTATTTCGGAGAATTTATAAATCATTTCTCTACTATTAGCAGACATTTCAACTGGGATATTCGAAGAGCCAGAAATATAAGAAAATCCTGGAGGCAATGAATCCACAACTACAACATCAGTCGGGAAAGAATCACCAGAATAAGAAATTTCAAAAGTATAATTCACAATATCTCCAACACTAACTTCAGATTCAGTTACAGATTTTATAATATCTAGATCATAAAACCATATTTCTATGTCACAATCAGAAGATATCGAAAACTCTTCATCAAATCTTTCATAAGACAATAATACAGAATTTGTCCACTCTCCAACACCAACAGCTAAACAAGTAATTACAATATCATCTAATTCAAAATGACCGTCTACAGTACCAAAATCTATAACCATATCTCCAGAGTAATCAGATAAATCATCATAATCCAATGAGTTGACTAAGAGATTTCCAATATAAATATCATATGATTGGGACACCACAGGCATTTCTATGTTGTACCAAGACAATCCATCGGGTAATATATCCTTTACAGCAAAATTAGTCAAAATCAAATCAGAATCATTTTCAATTCCAGAAATAATAAAATCTACTAAATCACCTGCTCTAACTATGCTTTCCGAAGAAGATTTTTCAATAGTTAAATGAGAAATATCCTCCAAGTTTACACGAGACTCAACATTAATAAGATAATCTTCACCAACAGATGAATAACTTAAAGTAACCTCATTCACAGCAATTAGATCTAAATCATAATTACCATTAAACTTATAGTTAGCAATTATTTCATTATCTAATCCAAATCCAGCAGAAATATCACCAAAAATAATCCTAAATTCTTGGATATTTGCAGGAAATTCTACAATTCTCGCAGAAAAATTATCAAATGAATTCAATAAAATCCAATCATCGCTAACTAAATATTCAACTGAATAATTACCAAAATAATTAGAAAAAATAGGAATTTCTACACTTATTAAATCCATATTTAAAGAAATTATATCCTCTATCATATAATTTTGAACAAACACAGAATCGGGAATTTTGAATTGAGATAACTCGAAAGATACTACTTCGTCAATTCTATATTCGGAAGAAATAGGGATTTTTACAATACTTGGATAGTGGGTGTCTGTAAATATACTATTATCTGAAGAAGTAGACGAATACAAATTACCAAAGAGAGAATAATCTAAAAATACCTCATTATTTACCAAATTACCGTGATTAATACTACCGTTATAGCGATAAATTACAGTGATTATATCTCCAAACCCAAATCCAGAAGGAACAGTCCCAAAATTCAAAGAAAATTCTTGAGAATTATAAGACGACAAATCTATTTCATATGACTCGGAAGCCGAATAGTCTCCAACTAAAACATCGCCTACAAACAATTGATATGATACACCCTCACCTAAGTGAAAATCAGGCAATACTATCGCATATAAATTAACATTTTTTGAAGCGATATCTCTCAAAGTAAAATCATCCACAGAGGACTTAGTATTATTGTGAAAATTAGAAATAGTGAAAACAATGTCATCAGTTAAACCCACTTCAGCAGATGCTGATACTTTTTTCACTTGTTGTGACGAAATAAGGGTAAGATTGGTGGTAGCAGTAGCAGTCCTAGAGTATTCTCTACCATGTAAATCAAAACTTATTTCAGCAGTATTCAACACGGATAAATTACCCAGCAAATCTCCACTGAACTGATATTCAATCTGAATTATATTTCCCATACCGAAATTTATGGGAACTGTACCAAAGTTTATCCTAAATCCTGAAGATTTATACTCCGAAAGATCTAGGATATTCAAAACATTTGATTGATATTCACCAACATGCAACCAATTTCCATACAATAATACTTCTAGAGAATAAGAGACATTCCCAGAATTAGCCATCGAAGGAATAGTAATTTGACGGATATTCACATTATCGGTTACAATATCTTCAATAATATAGTTATTTACAGCAGTTCTATTCGCATTTTGAAATGTGCGTAATTCAAATAAAATAGGAGAATCTATACTATAAGTAGTAGCCATTGAACGCTTACTAATTTGTATCGTAGGTTGCACCAATATGCCAGCATTAAATCCATAAATAGTGGTTGACGCCGCAGATAAGTGCTCAATATCTAAAGTATATTCCAATATGGAATAACCGTCTTGATCGACAACATTCCTACCACTTGTATCCAACCTATTGTGAGTAATAGTAGAAAATCCTATATATCCCGTAGGTAAAATAACTCTAACAGAGTAAACTCCATCGCCATGGCTATCTATACGTTGATTAAAGTTCCCAGAAGAATCAGTCCTTAGAGAATAAATTAAATCACCATTTTTGTAAATTTCAACTTGAGCATTTCTAATATTTGTCTCCCCAGAATTCTTTAAACCATCATTATTAGAGTCCTCAAACACATTACCACGTAAATTAACATTCAAATCTTGGACAGTGACGATAGATTGATTACTATCTCTACTAACATCAGTTGCTGTAGTGGATGAATAGTAGAAATCACTTACTATTCTACCACCAACTAATGGGGTTCTCCATTCAGAGAATATCTTTAGGTATTCTCCTGATTGCAAAGAATAAGAAGAATTAAAAGTGATAATTATAGATGAACCAGACGAATTAACAGTATAATTAGAATCTGAAACTAATGCTGTCCCATTCCTATAAACTACAATATTATCTAAAAAAGAAGGGGTAACTGTAGTACCTCTGCCATCAGAGACTGAAGGCTTTAATTGGGTAAACACTATTTGACTCATAGAGTCTGTAGCATACAGATTCTGAACAAAGAAAAATTTACCGCCACCTCTAACTGTAGCATTTATAGACTCTGCGCCATTTATAGTAGTTGATATTCTTTGGGTAACATCAGAATTATAATTAGATAAATTACTAAGAATAAAAACATCTTTAAATTGACTTACCGTATTACCAGTAATTACATAAGTCAAATCATTCCAAACATCATGCACCATTTCATGCGTATAAGTACCAAGAGAGGTTAACTGAGGATAAATTAAAGTAGCATCTCCTCTTATAATTATAGTACCATCATTTACAGGATTTAGATTTTCCAATGCATTATAATTTGCAAAAGATGAACTAAATTTTAAATTATAATATGTCCATGAGTGTAAAGTAGCATTTATGACAAAAATAACTTTTTGTCTTTGGAAAGAACCATATGAAACCATTTCTGTAGATACACTACCAACTCTATATGGAGATCCTAATGTATTATACCCAGTTAAAGTCGGACTTCCTGTATAATATACACCTTTAGGTAAAACCATCTCAACAATCATTTCCGTTATAGATGGGTAAACAAGACAAATATTTCTACCTAACTGTAAGGTCCAATTAACATTATTATTAGATACAGTACCATTGACATCAAAATAAGACTGCAGGAAATTTTCAGTAACTAAAGTATCACCAGCCGCCCGATATAAATACATTCCATAAGTTGCTAAATCATATGCGGCTAATGCTGGACCCTGTGTACCTGTATAATTAGAAGGACTTATATCCAATAGTTGTGCACCTGTAGAACTGTCATATACCATCAAACCAGACACAGTACGTAAATTTACCACAGAATTATGCATCATGGAAGAATCTTGTCTAAGATAACCAGATACTTTAAAATCAGAGAAATTATCAACAAACATACCAGTAACATCTTTATAAACTACTCTCCACCCAACAACAGGTCTACCAGCAGGGAAAGTAATTGTCCTACTTCTAACTGCCGAATTAATTTCAAATAAAGTATAATCAGAGTCACCCTCGTATCGTAAATAAATATCTGCCAGAAGTCCTTGTTGCAGAGCTTCTACATTTGTCAACTCTAACTTAGAGAAATAATACTGGTGATCTTCTAACTTTACATAACCATTTGATACTGTATCTAAGAAAAGTAAATCATTAGTTACTGCAAAATCGACAGGAGACGATTCATCATTTTTCGTCACATTTAGAAAATAACTAAATGGAACGTCTTGGACTTCTATAACATTTAAACCTATATCTGAACGACTCCAAGTGCTGATAGCATATGTGCCACCATCATACTGAAATCCAAAACTATTTAAAGTACTTGATACTGACGCTGTTGATAATTGCGATAATGTAGTAGAACCTCTGTAAATACCAGTATAATCTATAGTATTAGTCACAGTTGGTGTGGAACTAGCAATAGTTCTTGGAAATCGAACAGAATATATCATATAGCCTGTTAAATCTTCGGTGGTAGTATACGATACAACTTGACCTTGTGCAGAATTAGTTATAGAAATTCCAGCAACTTGTATACCAAGATTAGCATTATAAAGAGTTTTCGTCATAAATGTACCATTAGTACCCCAACGAATTTGTCTAATTTCAGCACCAGGAGGCAACCGATCTACAATAGTTGCAGTTTCTATAAATCTAGAATTACTTTCATTTAATAGGTAAGAAATTCGATAATTTATCCAATAGTAATTATCCCTATTCTGAACAGGCTCACTCGGAGGTAGTGCAGAAACCTTATGAGCTGTTTTTGTAATTTCATAAGTACTTCTAACCGTGCGAATAACAATACTTAAAGACTGATAGAAAAAACTATGCGGAGACCAGTCAAAATCTCCTCTATCCTTTTCAAGAGAAATACCATTTTGCGAGAATATTCCTTCCGAATTTAATGGTAATGATTTTATCGGACTATCATAGTATACAACAATATTACCCATAGAACCAGCCGATAATAACCTTGTATTAATTAAATATAAATACTCGGAATCAAAACCATCTAATTTAAAAGCACCACCAGTGCCAACACTAACTTTGGAATCTTGTAATCTATTCACCCTAAATCTAGCTTCTTCTACATCATTTCCACCAACATAATACTCAATAACTAATATATCTCTCTTAGTATTATCATGCGCTACTACATGATCGATTGATTGGGAGTTTCCATCAGACCAACGCAAATTGGTAGAAATAGTTGCTCCAAATAATCTGGGACTTCTAGACATAGGTGGGGAGACAGACATTTGGATTTCACCAAAACTAGAATGTACAATAGGATATTGTTCACCATTTATAATGGAATATCCTTCAACAACTGGCAAATAGTCACCAAATACTCCAGACCCTCTCACTTGCCAAGTAATATAAAAGATATCTGACGTTTCCAATATTTCAATCTCAAAATAATCATCATAAAATGTAATAGGAATGGAACTTGGAATATTTCCATATACTTCCATAGAATCTTGAACATATAAATGACCTTCAGGAACATAGTCATACAGGCTGATATATAAATTACTATACATATTCATTTCAGGAGTAAAAGTTAATTTAAAATCAATCAATTTCACAGGGTCATAATGTGCAGATTCTAATTCTTCTAACTCTTCAGTCTCAAATTCTTCAACAAAATCAACAAAATAATTAGATTCAGAAAACATAGATTGAATATCTATGTTTTCATTCTCATCCAATAATACAGAAAATTCATCTATTTCCATATTATCAAGAACAGTGACAGTGCCAGAAGATAAATCTAAATCACCACTCAAAATATTATCGGGAGTGACAGCAAAATCTGGCAATTCGTCAATATAATCAGAGTAATTCCAATCGAAAGCATTATATTCATCAGATTGAAAATAATCATAATCTTCTTCAACAAATTCGAGATTATCTTCAAATATATCCGCTGACTCAAATAAATTAAAGGTATTATCGTCTAATTCAGAATAAAAAGATTCAATAGATCTAAAACTTTCAACTGCATTTTCTTCATAAAAATGGTCAACCCACGGATCTTCTATAAAATCATAAAATTCTCCATCACCAAGCAAATCATCCCCAGAAAATTCAAGATAATCTTCGTAGAAATGAATATCGTAAAAATCAGGACGAGAAGATATGATTTCGTCCATTCTACTTTCTAAACTAGGAGAATCACTAATTTGTTGTTCATGTGAGAAAGAATAGGTCCAAATAGCACGATCGTTAATAATCACTTCATCAAGAGTATCTAAATCTTCAATATCATTTATAGGCTCTTCTTGTTCAAAGAAAAGAGACCCATTATTTTTAGATTTAAAATCATCATCAAATAGAGAACCAAAAGTTATATCGCCTAGTTCAGAATAAAAATCCGTAGGTTCCTCCTCGGATTTCCAAATATCATCAGTTTCAATAACAAACGGTTTATTTTCTTGGTCTTTAGCAATCTTTTCTTCAACTTTATCCCAGAAATCAGGGTCATCTGGGTCTAAATCATTAAATTCATATACATTATCATTATATGCACTCACTACGCCAATGGTAGGAACTAAGTACAAAAATAGCATAATGGTAAATAAAACGAATGATAATATTTTTGTTTTACGTTTCATTTAAATTCCTCCGAATACAAGAAAATAGGAGAGGTTAAACCTCTCCTATTAATTTTATTTTGTAAATTTGTCGCACTCAAAACTCCTAATCATTTACAGATATATTATTTTTCTGGCAAAAATTTAAAACTTCTTCTTTAGATCTTGATAATCTTTTAGCAATATCATTCAAAGAAAGACCAAAATTTAAAAAAACTTCTATTTTACCTGCAACTCTTCCTTCTTCTTTAGCTTTTGCTAATCTTTCAGCAATGTTATCTAAAGTTAGTCTAAAATCTTGATAAGCTTCCAGTTTTCCTGCAATTCTACCCTCTTCTAGACCTTGTTGCAGGCCTACAGCTCTGCCCTCTTCTATGCCTTCTCTCATACCTTCTGTACTTAACATAATTAATCTCCTTTTAATAAAAAATTTTATTTACAAATTTCAAGAGCGTCAATTTGGGTTAATTTCGCTCTTGATCTCCTGTATAATCATATATGGTTATTCTGTTCTTTCTGTAATGAAAATATTCTATAAATTCTGATTATTTACAACTATACTATTCTCTTTACAGACTTTTAGAACTTCATCTTTGGTTAATGTCAATCTCTCTGCAATACTATCTATAGAAAGGCCAAAATCCAAAAAAGCTTCTATTTTACCTTTGATCTCACCTATGGCTATACCTTCTTCTATACCTTTTTTCCTGCCGTTAATCTCATGTCCAATTATATATAGTTCTTCCATTCTTTCTGCAGTAATCACATTTAATCTCCCTTTAATAAATTATTTTCTTCACAGATTTTTAGAACTTCATCTTTAGGCAAATTCAATCTATCTGAAATATCATCTATAGAGAAACCAACTTCCAAAAAAGCTTCAATCTTGCCTTCAATCTTGCCTTCAATTTTACCTTCAATCTTGCCTTCTTTTATGCCTTCTTTTCTACCTTTAGTCTCGTGACCTATTATATATAACTCTTCCATCCTTTCCACAGTAAGCATATTCGCAACCTCCTTAAAATAACTATCTAAATAATCTTTTAAAATATCACTTCCTTGACAGTCTTTTATAGCCTGGGAAATAGAAAAATCCCGACTATTACCTTGCTGTTCATACTCTCTTGCCTTATTTACCAAGAAAGTATATCCATACAAAGGATCATCTTTAGCTTTATTCGGTAAATCGGGCACAGTGTTCATATCTAACACTACAGCCATTAAGTCTAAGAAATGCGACTTAGATTTTTCAAATGCTGACTGTAATCTCAAGATATCCTCAGTTATTTTAGCCTTGCCATTATAGATTATATAAAATTGCGGAGAAGGCAAAGGAACTAAACTTTCGGAATATAGATGAGGATGGTCTAAAAAAGTACGATAAATATCAGCAGTATAGATAAAAAATCTAAGAGGCATATTCGGATTCCAAGTAGATTGTTGTTCCACGAATACAAAGTACTCGTCTTTTACCTTAATACTCAAATCATTAAATCTCTGGAATAAAATACTAGTCTCGCAGATTTCTATGTCATCCACTGTGTAGTCTAGTTTAGCGATGGTCTTTAATAATTTAACAGCATATTCTTTCTTACTGAATAAATGCTTAAACACTGTATCATTGCGTTTAGATGTAGTTACTGGCTTTAATTCACCAGGTCTTTTAGCCTTTGTCTTAGTATCTTCAGAATCATGAGAAATGGGTCCAAACATATCCATATAATCAATTTCCGAAGAATTAGTTTCATTCGACATAATAATCCCCTTTCCTTTTCTTTTAAGTATATGTAAAATAATTTTTCTATTAAAAGAAATAAAAACGGAATATACAAGGGAAAATGGGACATGCAGTATTACACATATCCCATTAGGGGTAAAAATGATATTCTAGTGCTTGTTACTATATGACAACATAACACTATTTTATAAAGAAAATAAATAAGAATTATAGACCTAATTTCTCGTTTATTAAACGGTTCACTATTTTAGAACTGACACCAAATTCTAATAATATCTCTTTTATTTGAGAAATTTTAGATAAATCACGACTATTTAAAATAAGTTGTAATCTCAAAAATTCCTCTCCTAATACAGACTTATGTCCTTCAATTTCCTTTAAAAAGATATCAGAAGAATTCATATGACGTAAACAATCTATAGCAAATAAAAATTTAGAATCGCCATATTTTTCTAATTCAACTAAATCACTATATCTTGTTGACGAAACCAACTTTGCCCATATATTTGAGTTTTCGACAATTTTAGGCAATTCAAATATATGTAGTGATAAACCATTGGTAGTAGGAGTAGAATTTAAAGAAAATCTACAATACCCAGAAGAAAAATCAAATACAGAGAAATCTACAAAAATAATAGCAATGCTTTCCTTGAAGTAATTAGGATTAGTAAAATCTCGCAAATAGTTAATTCGACATCTCCTCGAAAATAAAGAATTCATAGAAAATATGTCATACCAATACCGAAGAGCTGAATCCTTTACTTCATTTTCTTCTAAAAGAGAAGAACCAAACATATTAACCCAATATTGAAAAGATTTACCACAAAAAGACTTCTCATTTATAATTTGAACCTCTGATTTAACAATTTGATCTCTTATAGTAATAGAAAATAAAAAAGCACCATCAGATGGATTAATTTTACCTACTTTAACATTGCTGATAACAGTAGAATCCATATCAAAAATAGATTCAACTAAAGCTTTCAATATACTAGGTTTTGAGAAAAAACTAGAAAATACTAAAGGATTTGTTAATTGCGCGGGTAAATAATCCATAAATTACTCCAATCTCATATGTAGAACTTTTGAAATATATGATAAAGGAATAAGTAGTTATAAAGAAAAAATATGAAGGATAACAAGGGAAAGGGGAGGTTAGACCTCCCCAGAAGCATGAATTCTGCTATCAATCAGTAGCACAAGACATATATGAAAATAAGAATATAAACAATTAAATACACACCAGAGTGTATTAAGGAATGGTAGATTGAACCGTAACAGAAGTACCTATAACTAACATATCAAATACAATTTTTATTTCTGTATTAGGAGATATATTGCCCAATTCCCACCAAATTACAGTTTCTTCGTCAATTAAAGCGGACTCTGTAGGAATAGTAGTTAAAGAATCATCTATAAAGACTTGAATGGTTGACGGAATTAAATCCAAATATAATCCATTAAACGGCAATAAATCTCGCAAGACAACATTAATAGCTTCTTTTATGGATTCATTAGTATCTAATTCAATAGTATATCTAATAAATTCACCTATTAAGGCAATATTCTTATTTACTGGTAAAATATTACCAGAACTAACTATTCTTGATGTTTTTATCAATGAAATTCTAGCCTCTTCTTCAACAATTATATCCCAAATATTAGTGGTATCACCATCTTCATTTTCAGGAAATTCTGCAAAACCAATATAGTAAGTACCATAATTAGGGACTACAAAGGTATCTCCTTGAGGGGCAAATTCTATAATTTTAACCCAAATTTTGAGAATAATAGTATCTCCACTCTTTATTTCAGGAATATAGAATTTTACAATATTGCCTTCCACAACTACAGTGGATAAAGATATGTCGGAATCAAATTGCCTTGAAATAGTCGGAGATAAAGAGTCATCTTGAATACTGAATACACCATTTAATTCATCTTCTAACCAAATGTCATTTAGAGTATCGGGGCTAGAATTACGCAACGATATTGTATATTCAACGATATCTCCCCTGACATAATTAGGATTACTCATTTTTCCACTATATTTACTGCCATATTTAAAGGTACTCAATGCCTTCTCTTTAACCTCAACATCCTCACTCTTAGCTTCATAATTGTATATATTTGTAGGAATATGGGTTAATAAAGCAACATTTGAAATAATAAGACTATTGGGGACAGAAATCACTCGAACTTCAATTATAATAGACTTGGTTTCACCAGATACTAAATCCATAGACCAGTTTAAATGATTACTATTGGCTGACAGTGGAGTTACAGAAGAAGAAATGAAGTCTAAATCCATTTGCAAAAAATCAGAAATGTTTACATCAGTATGATCAATAGAATCAATATTTGTAACATCAATTCTATACTTATACACATCGCCAACTTCATACAAAGGTCGAATTTTATCTTTATTATTGGCGATATACATATCAGGATCCTCATTTTCAGGAACTATAATGGTGGCAACAGGATTGTCACCATTCACTAAGGAATACTTGCGGAAAGTACCAGAAGTCAATAATCTAATACTATCATAAATGATTTCAATGGAATCACCTAAATCATCAACTAGATATTTTCTCATATCGAATTGAATAGGACCTGCTCTAGGAACAATTTCATGCACAACTTCATTAGTAGGATTGCCATTCACTAAAGCAATATTCCTTATAAACGAAGTCGATGGAAGTTGCTGTTCTGTTAACAAATTAACAGTCACGTCGAATGACAAGGTTATAGTTTCTCCATAAGGGATATCAGGAATAGACCAGGAAATATTTCTATTATCTGGAGCTGTACCACCATGACTTATACTGCCAGCCACTAAAGAGGTATAAGTGGGAACTATATCTGTAACTGTAACACCATTAGTAGGAATATTACCAATATTTGTAATATCCACAAAGTAAGAGATTTTATTGATACCATTCGCTATCACAGAAGTAGGGTCATTCGAGTCTGATTCTGGGTTTGAATATTTTAAAATATCTAACTGTGGTGCCCTAACAGTTACCCAAATTTCATTAGAAGCATAATTATTGGGAATACTACTATCAAACCCAGAATAAAACACCATATTAAATGAATTAGGAATGTGGGATTCGTACACATCAGGAGATAATGGTCTTACAGTGCCTGAAATACCATATTTCATACTACTAGTATTATTAGAGAACGAAAATGTATAAGGAATAGCACTTGGACCATCCATGATATGAGGAGACATTCGCAAGAAATAACCATTACCCTTAAACCAGTCCATATTTTGACCAGTATTTACGATACTAGTCCCAGTAAATCCAGAATCCAATCTATCTGTTAAATGGTAAAAACTATAATTATACCACATAGATCTCCATGGAAAATCAGAATCTAAATACATCCTATAATATGATTCTCGAGGATATGGATAGAATGTAGCTTTTACCGATAAATCTAGGTCATATCTAACAATTTCTCCAACTAAATAATACTTAGACCCGTCGTGAAAAGTATGATTAGATTCTTCTCGCAAAGATTTTTCAAGACTTATTGTATGGGTACCAATACTGACCTTAGGGTTTTCACAAGTGGCTGACCTAAGAATATCCCAACCATCGCCAGAATCTGAATATCCAAGAAAGGCATATACAGAACTTTCAGTAAGAACTAACATATCAGGATAGACATTCCAGTTTATATCACCTTTTCTAGCAGCAGTTGGATGCAACTTCGGGGTACAGTAAAAATTTATATAAATATTTACTTCTAAGATAGACTCGCCATTAAAGTTCATTACCGAAACCCAAAAATTATTTAAGCCTATTTGACTCACACCTACGAACATATTTAAGGGATATATCTCGATACTCTCAGCTTCATCCACATACAGATAAGAACCAATATCTTTTGACCCCATAAATAATGGAGAATTAGCAGTGACAGAGGTAAAAGGAGAATATAAAGCATACATACGAAGATTATCGACGATAGCAACAGATTTGTGAGAAACTCCTATATAGCTACCATCTGGAGACCAGAAAATATCAGTAATTTCTATATCATTTTGTGAATACAATATCTGACCAGAGGTAGAAAATACATTTAATGAAGCCTCTATAGGAGAATCTGTATTATAAGAAACAGCAAGTTTAGAACCATCGGGAGACCATTTTAAACTAGATACATTTCGGCTAACTGAAGAACTGCCTTGCAAAACACCAGCCATATTATATATAACTACTTTATTACCAGGATTACCAGTATTCCTACCCAATGCCACAAAGGATCCCGTAGGAGACCATGCTACATGTTCGTATTGTTCTGCTAAACTGATAATAACTGTGCCAAAAGAGCTATAAATCTCAACAGCAGGTTCACTGCCAGTATTATAGAGATAAGACACATATAATTGAGAATTACAAGGAGACCATATCAATGAAGAAGCATTTCTACTATTCATAGAATCACTCCATTGGAAAATACCATCTCTATTAAATACTCTTACCCTATGTTCACCAGTAGACATAGTTTCGTAACCAACAGCATAATACAAACCATCAGATGACCAAGATACTGTAGAAGCATTTCTACTTAATGTATCGTTACCTAAAATACTCTGTGACCTATTAAGCAATAAAACATTATTTTGACCAGGAGTAGAGTAAGTATAGATAACTACAAATTTATCATTATCTGAACACCAAGAACCAGCGCGAGGAGAAGCAGTTTGGCTAAATGAATTAGTCCACATCATAGAATCTTTATTATACATAACAACTGCTGTGGAAGTAGCACTGAGAAGAAAATTACCATCAGGAGACCATTCAGCAAAAAGATGCGAAGTCGTTATATGATAGTTTAAAGATCCCAAAACCGCATTAATAACATATAAACCATTTGAAGATAGAACAGAAATAGTCTCATCATCGGACGACCAAGAAACAGACGAAATTCCAGGAATAGAAGAAGATTGGTACGATATTATACCAGTTTCTCTATTATAAACTCTAATATTTCCATCATTAGAAGATATGGAAAGTAGTACACTATCTTTCGACCAATCCAATTTAACATTAGAGGAAATCAAATCAAAATTAGCCAGTAATTCACCAATAACGCTATATATTCTAACAAAACTACCATATCTAGCTACAGCTACATAATGACCATCAGGAGACGCAACAGTTTTATCAATGCCGCTAATAGGAACATCCCAAACAATATTTTTCACCTCAATATCGAGAGTGTACATATTTGTATCGAATTCTTGTGGAATTGTTATATCTGTACCAACTATGTTGTGTGAAACAATTTTATTTGATGATATTTGAGTTTGGTAAATAAAATTAGCGTCCTCACCAAATACAGCATTATATTCATCGCTATAATATATGACCCAAGGAGGAATGACATCATAAAACTCATATCTCATCTCTCCTGATTCAGAAGTATGATAAGAAACAGTCAAATAATTAGCTTCGATAGAAGTAGACCACGAAACAGAACTGACATTACGTCTACCAGTATTCTGAACCCAAAGAATATTGCCTTTACTATCATAAACTCTTACCTTATCTTCATTTAATAATGAGGTATAATAGCCAACAACTAAGTAATTATCCTTAGACCATTCTAAGGTATTAGGAAAATATCCAGTAAAATCAGACCACAATAAATTACCATTTAGCGAATAAGTGGCTAGATTAACAGTACCATAAATTCCATTAAATCCAGTGATGGTTAATAACGAATTATCTGGAGAAACGATAAGATTAGATATATTTATAAAACCAGAATCTCGCCAAATCACACTACCAGAATTATCGTAAGCCCGAATATGGTCTAATGAGCCAGATGAATGGCTATAAGTCACAAATAATACAGAATTATCTGAATTCCATAACAATGAACTAGCATTGGTGTAATCATTATTATACCATATCACAGATTTTGAAGGAAAATTATATACCCTAACCTTATTATTACCAGGAACAGAAGAATTATAGGATATTGCTAAATAATTTCCATCAGAAGACCAAGAAATATCCTGAACATTTTGACTACCTTGATCATATAGTTCAATACTTTGAGCAACTACATCATAAACTCTAATTTTATCATCAGTTTCTATAATTGATGGATAACCAACAGCCAAATAGACACTATCAGGAGACCAACTGAATACAGAAGATCTACTTATAGTACCAGATGAACTAGATAAAACCAAAGAACCCCACACATTATAAACACGAAATCTATCTTGACCAGACCCAGAAACACCATAGCCAACAGCAACATAATCACTATTTGGTGACCAAGAAATACTCTGGACATTAGATAATTCAGTGGAATCAAATACAACTAAACTGTCATGGACATCCCAAATTAAAAACTTTATATCCGAGGGAACACTGCTATTAAACCCTATAGCAACATATAATCCATTAGGAGACCAAGCTAAAACAGAAGCATTTGAGCTTGTTAATTCACCAAAATAATATTCTATATGCATGATAGAATCATCAAACATATTCGCTTCCATATGATTATTACTATCACCAAATTGATAAATTGTATTATTTGACTCTGTATTTATTGCAGCACTTCTATGGGTATATAAGTCTTTAAACTCATCTCTATTATCATAGTAATGGTGCAAGGTCCCATGCTTTACAGACAATTCTTGTTCAGGTTCCATACCTATTACAGGAAGCAAAGGCTCCATTGGTAAAATTCTAACAGATTCTTCATCAGTCAATTCACCGAGAAGCGGATCATCTAATATAACAGTATTTATAGCAATTCTGTCATACCCAGATATAATTATCAAATAGTAAGTAATTCGGATAGGTGAAGAAATCTCATCAAATGACCAAATTAGTTTACCTTTATCAATCACTAAATTATCTAGATAATTAGAACTGTCAAGAGAATACGAAAAACCGAATGGAATAGTATCAGTAATTGTAATATCTTTTGCAATAGTTGTACCGGTGTATCCTATATCTATAGTGTAACACACCCGATCACCAACCTTAGCTTCCGTGATATCTGCGCTTTTATTTAAAGATAATTCATAGTCATAAATAAACACCTCAGAGCTATCTCTACTTTCTATATCTTCTCCAAAAACAATACACGATAAAATAGCCTCATTTGAATGATTTCCAACTTCGACTGCAACAAAAGTAACGATAACATTACCTAAATTAAACCCACTTGGGACTTCTCCAAAATCTATCTTCAAATCACCATCATAAGCACTTAAATCGGAAAATTGAGAGGAAGAAATCAAATCTGATCCGATATATACAGAATATGTTTGTACAGTTGGAGGAATATACAAAGAACGTAACTTCAGTCCACTTGGAACCTCATCAACAATAACAAAATTAGTAGCAACAGAATCAGTTTTATTTTCTATACCAGATAAAGTAAATGAAATTAAATCTCCTAATTTTACATGTTCTTTTTCAGATGTTTTTACAATACTTGTAACAGGGACATCACTCAAAATTATCTCAGCAATACTAGTTTCTTCAGCTGTAATATCACCAAAAGATAAACTAACTTTACCTACATTTGTAACAGTAGAACCAAAAGTTAATCTACCATTGAATTCATATTCCGCGGTTATAACACTATTTATACCAAAATTAGATAATACTGTTCCAAATACTAGTCTAAATCCTTGAGAATTGTAACTAGAATAATCAATGATATTGACAACATGGCCAAAATAATCACCTATCCAAACCCAACTATCACCAATTAATACTTCTGCAGAAAAATCAGTACTATATGGAAAAATAGGAACAGTAACTCTCTTTAAATTAACATTTTTACTGGCAATATCCTCGATGACATAATTATTAACCGTAAATCTATTCGTATTAGTAAAATTTCTTATCTCAAAAATTAAAGAATCTGAAGCAGATACAGGCGATGTTTGAGCAGTTTTGGTTACATTAGCGACAGGAATAGGGATAACACCAGCATTAAAACCAGATATAGTTAATACTGGATTAGTAATAGAATCTAAATCCAATACATACGAGACTACAGATTCTCCGAATTCATTTACAACATTTCTAGCACCAATACCGCTATTTGAAATCAAATCATACGAGATAACAGAGGAGAATCTAGCATAATTATAAGGTAGAGTAACCAGTATTGAATACTCTCCATCCGATGACAAAGATAAATCAACAATGCCTGCGGAGTTAGTCCTTCTAATAACAGTATCAACAGGAGTACCATCTTTAACTAATTGAACAACAGCATTTACAATAACAGGCTCATTCAAATCACGGATACCATTATCATTCACATCTTCCCAAACATTTACTCGCATATTTACAGCTAATTGCTGGATGCCAACAGTAACACGATTACTACTATTACTAATACCTGAAGTAGTACTTGATTCGTAGTAAAAATCATTATAAGCCACACCGACTAAAGAAGGTGTGCTAAACTTAACATAAACCTTCAAAAATTCACCAGTGGATAAAGAGTAACTCGGAGTAAAAGCAATTTGAAGATTATTAGCAACTGGAGTAGACGCGGTGTAATTAGACGGATCTACTAAACTTTGACCATTTCTATATACAACAATATCTGAACTCCCAGTCCATGTAAGAGTACGGGTAGTTCCTCTACCATCTCCAACTCGAGGAATAGAGTCATGTAAAACAATACTATTCATGTCATCAGTCGCATAAACATTTAACACAAAATAGAATGACCCATTATTTCTAACTATAATATCACGATATTCTACCTGATCTCCAACATTATAAACAGCACGTTTAGTAACATTAGAATTCATGTTATCTAAACTAGAAAGAAAATTTAATAAATCAACGGCATGTACCTTATGTCTAGTCACAGGATCAACAGAAATATTTCCATTTGGAGTAACAGTTGACAATTCAAAGTGACTAAAATTATTTATAGTAAACTCAAGTTCAGGATAAGTTAAGGTCATATCATTTTTAAGTAAAATAGCACTATCTGTAGTACCGCTTATATCTTCAAGGATAGCATAACTAGGAAAGAATGTATCGAAGATTATAGTATAACTAGACCACGATACAAGAGGGCCTATAATTTCTAATTTCAAATTTTGCCTGTATGACCCATCTCTAAAAATCATTTCAGTGGTCGCGTTTTCAACGTAATAAGTACTATCAGCAGGCAATCTAAGACCATTTAACAAGATATTATCCTTACTGCCCTCAAACATAATACCACGAGGAAAAGTGATATCCACAATAAATTTATTTATCTCTGGATACACAACAGCCTTACTATGTCCTACTTCTATACCCCATCTAATAGTATTTGAGTTATTGCCTAGCATAATTGCAGTAGACATCAAATAGGATTGAATATAATCAGAAACTATAGGAATATCGGCAGTTGTTCTATAGAATGTATGACCATAATTCACTAAATCCATAGTAATTAAATACTCTCGCATAGAACCTGTATAAGATTGCTCTAAATCATTCAAAAGCTTGGTACCATCAGGAGAATATACCATCAAGCCTGCAACATTACGAATTTCAACAATCTGACTAACAGGTATATCAGCATTTTGTCTAATATATCCACGGGCATAAAAGTCAGACCACGTATCATAAATGCCACTCGTTACATTTTTATAAACAACTCTCCACCCAACAACAGGACGTACAAGATTAGATAAATTTATACTAGCACTACTTGAATTAATATTTTGTCTTAAAACAGTATAATGAGAATCTCCCTCAAATCTGACAAAAACATCAGCTAAGATTCCATTAGTTTCCTCATTATGCAAAGTAAGCATAGTGTAATAATACTGATGATCTTGTAATAATGCATAACCACCCGCAGTAGTTAAATAAAATAAATAATCATCGGTTACTTCAATATTCACAGGATCAGTTTCTTCAAGCTTATTTACCCTCAAGTACCAATCAAAACCAATATCTTTACAATCCTGATTAGTTAAGGACGGATTAATACTATCCAAAGAAATATCTGTATTACTCCATTTACTAAGACTATAAATGTCACCGTCATACGAGAAATCAAAATTAACAAGTCTAGAAGTAACTGAAGAATTATCGAGGTTTTCAGTAACAGCAATATCATTTCGATAAATGCCATCTAACTGAACATAATTAGTAACATCGACAGCACTGGGATAAGCTTTAGGAATACGAACCACATACTGCAAAGAACCAGTAAGATTAGTTGTAGTAGTATAAATTATTTTATTTCCAGAGGGATTAGATTCGACTACAAATCCAGGAGAAACATTCGATGGATTTGTTGCATTATATAGAGAAGTAGTCAGCTTACCACGTTCTGCTCCCCAATAAGCTGATACAAGTTCAGCCCCAGGAGGTAATACGTCAGTAATGATAGCAGTAGTCAAGTGACGAGAATTAGTTTGCGTTTCCGCATATAAGATATTATACGCTAACCAATAATAGTCGCCAACTCCAGACATTCCGTAACCAGATGGAACTGATTGAACTCTGCGAGCACTTTTCACAATATTATACATAGATTTTACAGTACGCAAAGTGATTCCTAAAAATTGATAGAAATTTCCATGAGAAGTAATAACATAATCTCCATTGTGATAATGGATTCTAATATCATTCATATTGAAAACTCCATGTTCGTCAATATTTAGCATATTCATATTGGAATCAATTTGTACCGCTATAGTACCCATAGAACCTGCTTGTAGATCAGCAGTGGGTTTACTGGAAATATAAACATACTCTGAATCAACACCTGCATATTCAAAAGCACCACCAGCACCAATACTAATAGTACTACCTGGAATTCTATCCATTTTAAATGTAATGGTAGATGCATCGCTCGAACTTATATAATACTCAATTAAAGCAATATCTCTACGCATAAGAGAATTATTTATAGTATAATCCAAAATTTGTGAATCACCATCAAGCCATCTCATATTGGTGGACACAATAGTATCGAATGAACGAAGACTGGGACCATTCCTTGACATAATATTTTCGCTACGACTAGCAGAGTATGCCACAGGAATAATAGGTAACTGGTTAAAATCATCATCTATGGAATATCCCTCAATAATAGGGGAAAATCCTGCTAGATTTCCAAAACCCTTTATCTCCCAAACTAACTCAACATTACTTGATATATTAGGTAAGATAATTTCAAAGTAATCAACATAGAATGAGACAGGAATACGAATATTCTCTTCACTTATAATTTGAAAAGAATCATACACATATTCATAACCCTCAGGAATATAATCAGTCACATTTATGGATAAAGTTCTAGGTTCTTCCGTCATAGGAATCAAAGATAATCTAAAAGAAGCTAATTGGGTAGGAGATAAATGAAAAGAATGATATTCTAGTAATTCACTCTCAACCGCAATACTATCATCATAGTCTTCAAAATCAACGAACTCATCAATCTCAACAAAATCATCTTCAGAAATAGATAAATTCAAATCAGGACCTTTATCTCTAAAATCAAACATATCTATATCTTCATTCAGATCTAATAGGTCGAGATATAACAGAGAGTCGTCATAATATACAAAAGACTCTATGGACGAATTTACGGAAAAAGAATCTTCATTAACCAAATAATCGGGAATTTCATCATATTGTTGATAACTGGGAAATTCAATAATAGGATTAACAGAAGTCTTTTCTTTCTCCAGAAACTCCTTTATATAATTACTGTCAGGCAAATTAGTGGACATAATTTCAGGTTCATCTGTAATATAATAAGAAAAATCTAAAGAATACATCCAATTGACAGAACCATAGTCTATACTATTTAAACCAGAATTTTCTTCTAATGAATTGTCTGGGGAAGAATCCCCAGACATATCACCAAATTCATCTTGTATAAGAGAAAATTCCTCAAATAAGTCTATAAGTGTCAAATCATTACCTTCTTGCTCAAACCCATAAGCTACAAAACTAAACTGCGATAAGACAAAGGAAAGTAATAAAGTAAAAGCAATAAATTTACAATTTTTATTCAAGACAAAACCTCCTATCTAGACGTCTTTGTCTTTGTTTTTCTGCGACGTAAATACAATATAATTATGCAAGCAGAAATACACATCAATGAAATATATAAAAGAATAAGACTGATTGAATGACCATAACCTGTTTGAGGAGCAATAACTTCAAATACTTGATCTATAATTTCCACAATAGAATCTATTATACTGGGTTCAGGAGGCAATGGATCTGGAACATGAGGTATAAATGGGTCAGGTGGAACTATAGGAGCACTATAAGGAACATCATCACCATCTAAACCAGTAGTTTCCCTACCATTTACAATAGGCGGTGGAGGTGGAGGCGGAATCTCCTCAATTATAGGAATTTCCTCAACTACTAATTCTTCTACGACAGGAATTATAGGATAATACGGGGTGTATGGAGTATATTTATCAGGAATATAGGGGTCAGTTCTGGTTAAAGGTGTTACCAGTACTTCTGTTATTTTAGTCCTGACTTCATTACTATTGACTCTAGAATAGCCTATTACATCTGCATAAGCCCTATTTACCACAAAACCATCTTCTGCGACAACTCTAACTTGGAAAGACAGATTTATAATATCACCAGAATCCAATGAAGCTATATTCCAAATAACACTATTATTCTCAACATTTAATGCGGGATTAAACACAACAGTAGAACCAACAGGGACTCTGTCCACAATAATTATATCAGTCAATCTTTCATCTGTTAGATTTTTAATAGTAAATTCATATGTCAAAACATCATAATACGATGCACCTATCCTATCAACAGTCTTTAAAATAGACAAAGGAACATCTGTTTTAGGAGTAATATCTGTTTCAACTTCATTAGTTTTAGTACTTTCTATTATAGGGGACTCAAATGTAGCATAATTAATAATAGACCCAGAATTTGAATCTACTTTTGCTTCTACATTCAAAGTTTTAGAAGATTTACCATCTAATTTCAAAAGTTCCCACATCAATGTATTCCCATTTCGAGAAGTAGAGTCACTATTTACATACAACAAATCATTGGATAAAATATCCGTAACACTAAGACTATAAAGCGGAACACTGCTTGTGTTTTCAACTAAAATACTATACTTTAAATCATCACCTTTAAACACATCTTCAGTCTTATCCACAAATTTAGTTACTTCAACAAGTGATAAAACAGATGTATTAACGATATTTGATGACTGACTTGGCTCATTAGTATCTTGATTTTCCCAAAGATAAGAAATATTTTGTATAGTTAAATCCGATGAGGTGTTCCAACCACATTCCTCCGCTAGGTTATCTACTATGTTAGCTTGATAATTAACACGAATTTCTTCAGATATATTTAGATATGGAACTTCGAACTCATAATATGAAGAAGTAGCGGACAAAAGTTTAGCATTTGCAGGTAACTCAAAAGAATTAGGAATTGCTCGAAGAAATTCTGGAACATCCGCCCTAACGACTAAATTGATTGCAGATTTATTACGTAAAATATCACCACGATTATTCAGTATAACTGAATAATGCAATGTATCACCCTCATAAGCGGATTCTTCTAAAACACTTTTAGCAATAATAACATCTGTATTCCTAATAATAACCTCAAAAATATCTTCTACAAAATCTTCATCATCCCAATCCTCGTCAGGACCCGTTTCTTTAAAGTAAGCAACATTTTTTACTTCAAATACCCCAGATATTTCTTCAAATCTATCGACTATAACTCTAAATGTCAAAGTTGCAGAATTTTTAGCACCTAATAGTGGAATATTCCATGTTACTGTAAGAGGATCAAATTTAACAGTACCGCTTGTACAATGCAAACTCGACACTTTATATGTAACACCCAACGGAATATCATCTGTAACCAAAAAATTAAAAATAGGATCAGTAGAAAGATTCGTTACTACAATAGAGTACTCAATTTCATCGTACTCATAATACTCATCTTTGGAACCTATGCCAGATATTTTAGTATGATTTTTAGTGACCTCAAATTTCTTATTAGCATCATTTTCAGTCTCGTTAGTTTCCTTCATATGGTCGGGAAGATCATCTTCCGTTTCTATTATACCTTTATTTACAATAAGTCCTTCAGTAGCAGTAACTCTAACTGTAAAAGAAACAAGAATTTCATCACCGGGATCCATATGAATATCCCAATAAAGGGTGTTATCAGTGACAACACAAGGAATGTCACTGATAACATCTAATAATGCAGTGCCCTCAGGTACTGCATCTATTAGGGTAAAATCAATCGAGGATCGGCCATCATAGGACAGATTAATTACATAAGTCAACTTATCGCTGAAAAATACTTGTTGTCCGTCAATGTTCTCTAAACCATCATTTTTCAATACTATTTTTTCAGATAATAAATTATGCTCATATCCTATAATACGATTCTCTGCTACCGCTGGACCATACGGCTGGTCCAGCGGGTTCGTAAAATTTAGTGGTGATAAGGGGTCGCTTCCAGTAGGTATTTCAGCAAAGAACATACTGGTTGAAGTATTTCTAAATCCCAACATACGAGAGCCAGAATACTCAACATAAACATCAAATTCTATAACAATTACATCAAATGCTCTAGGAATTTCGGAATCGGCATGAATTAAATTCCCAACATTCCACCATAAAATTTCGTCTCCACTGTCCTCATGAGTATTCATTGTTACTGCTAATGGAGAACCATTTTTAGTAACAATTACACTAGTTTCATCAAATCGTAAATGAGGAGAGTTGGGCAATAAATCACGAATAATAGTATTATAAGACATAACTACAGAATTTTCAGTATCAACCGTTATTTTATATCTAATTCTATCGCCATTTATAGCAATATCACTATCTATAATATTATCATCTGGGTCGTAAATAGTAGAAATTTTCTCAATATTTAAAATAGGTCTACGAGAAATAACATCAATATCATCCTCTTTAGGGTCCTCAAAGTCGGAATGATCAGCTGTGACAGTATTCTTTATAACAGCAAAATCCTCATAAGTTAAAACTTCTACAGTTATTTTTATTTCAACCTTTGAACCCAATCCCGTTACAGTAAGATTAGGAACAGTCCATTTATAGGTATTACCAGTAGTGCCAGCGGTACTTATAGTACCACTTTGAGAATCAGATACAACTACAGGAGTGCCTATAACACGTAAAGTAGTAGGAATAACATCCGTAATTACAATACCCTCAATAGCACTATTTCCTTTATTTTCTAGAGTGATAACATAAGTGAATGTATCACCCTTAGTTACATTTATAGGAGCTGCTCTACCCTCAACTATCTTAGTTAGATCAACTAAAATATTGGAATCAACTCCAACTTCAGCACTTGCAGAAGGCGGATAATTCGGGTCTTCAGTGTCACCTTCATCATATTCAACAACAATTACATTCATTAATGAATCTGATTGAACTACATCAATCTTAACAACAACAGTACCAGTCCACTCTTGGTCTATAGCCATAACAGGAATATTCCATATCAGTTCACGATTTGCATTTGGAGTAATACCACCTGTTGCAGATACAAAGATTACACCTACAGGCAAAGTATCGGTTATAACGACATTACGCAATTCGATGTCACCAATATTCTTTGCAGAGAGATTATAAGTGACATTTTCATTCTTATTAGCCGCTACAGTATTACCAGTATCTTCTCTAATATTTGTAGCAGTTTTGGTCACATTTACCAAAGGATTTGAACTGACAATTACATCTTCATCATCATCCTCGTCATCATCTTCATCAAATGACACAACCGCAGTATTACTTATAATATTATCTGCAGGATTATCAGAATTTCCAAGTATAATAACCCTTACTTTATAAGTTAAAGTTACTGTTTTACCTTCCACCGTATGAGGGATTGTCCCAACATTCCACGTCAGTAAACCAGCATTAGACGATGTAGTAGACGAATCATCAACAATAGCAACTTTAGTTAAATCCAATTGGTCAGTTACTACAACATTATGATAATCGACATCACCCGTATTAACCACAGTAATAGTGTAAGTTAAAATTGTACCTCTTGGAACTCCAGAAGCTATATTTATAGAATCATAAGGAGACAAAGTTGTATCAACAGAAGCAGTTTTATCTACTGTTATAGATGTAACAGACTCAACATTAGTCACAGCAGGAGGTGCAGCAGTTTCAGGGTCCTCTCCGTCCTCAACATCTTGATCATAATAAATAACATTAGAGATAGTACCCTCAAGTATAGCAGTGTCAGTAGTGAATGTATAAGTTAAACTTTCTCCACCCTCAAGTTTATCTAATCTTAAATCAAAAATTCTAGTAGCAGGAGTATACGTACCAGAAGTCCAGCCAGTATACGCTCCAGGAACCACATTCTTTAAACTGGTAGGAATTTCATCCTTAACAGCTATATCATAAGCAGGAACACTGCTCGTATTTGTAACAGTGATAGTATAAGTCAATGTAGTATCGCGAGGGACAGGAGTAATAATACTAATTGGACTTACTGTCTTAGTAGCATTTATAACAGATAATACGCCAACCTCAACATTATCTGACAAAAACTCCGTATTAGACACAGGATCTATAGTTGCTACATCACCAGATTCAACGTCAGACCAAACATACGCCACATTCTTTATCACATAATCAGAAGCCGATGTAACAACAGGAGTGGTATTGAAATTATTCGATGGTAATGCCGCGACAGCAGTCGCATCAAGTACCGATAAATCAGATAATACTGTTGCAGTATAAGTGATTGTAACTGTTTGATTTACTGCAATAGTAGGAATAGTTACAACAACTAAATTAGCAGTACCAGAGGCAGTGCCAAGAGATGTAGTAACAGACGAAGTATTTAAAGATACAGAAGCAGGTAAGAGATCCTTTATTACAACATCTCTAGCAGGCTTTTGCACCGTAACATCACCACTATTAGCAACAGTAATAGTATAAGTTATAGTACCGCCTTCAACAACACCACTAATAGTTTTATCAGATGCTTTTTCAATAGATAAATTAGTGTGCCTGCCATTAGCAGTAAATTCACTTTCAGCAACTAAATCATAATCAGTGGAATAATCAGGATGTCTAAACCCTGCTGTATTTTTAATATCTTTTTCATTTACACCTGAAAATTCATCAACTGTAACACGGTATGTGATAGTAAATGTAGCATCTATAGGAACATTAACAAAGTCCCATATAATGCTACCTCTTCCATTAGCAGGCAAATCAGGATTATGTCTTAATTCAGTAATCCATGAAGGCAAACCCGTATTATTTACAGAATCTGGAACCACTTTTAGGCCCGCAGGTATATTATCCGTACCTTGAACTTTATCAATAACAGCACCAGAGATATTTGTAAAGGTAATAGAGTATTCCACCGTATCATCCTCATAAATTAGTCGATTAGTAGGATATTCAACGCCAGCAACTTTTTCATGGTCCTTATCAACTTCGTATCTATCTTTAACATACGAAGTAACTGAATTAGAACTAACTGTGCCATCAGTGTTATACCCTATAACAGCAGTATTTACAATTCTACCATAGGTGCCATTTGGAACTGGAACATTGTCAGAGATAGTAACTTGTGGAAAATCTGCCGCAACATTCATAACTCTGACTCTAAATTTAACAGTTATAATATTTTCATCACCAGGACCTGTAGGATTGTAGTCACTTCCAGGAGCAGCACAATCCCATACCAAAGTACCACCATTAGTATTCGGAAGTGGGATAGATGAGCTTAAAATGGCACGAGTATCATCGCTAGCATCCCCAACTGATGTGCCAGAATCAGGAATATAACGAGTACCAGCAGGTAAAGCATCAGTTATAGTAAATTCTATAGGGTCTCTACCATCGTGCATAACCGTTATACTGTATTCTAACACATCATACTGATATACAACAGCATTGTGTGCATTTACTGGAGTCACAGATATTGAACCGCTTGCCACTTTCTCAACTGTTTTGAGTGGGGTTCCGAAATTATAATTACTAGCCATTAAATAGTTAGTAACACTATCTTCCACCCAATCCTCTTCAGTTGGATTTTTAGTCATATAATCTCCCAAAGGGTCATCGGAATCATATTCACCTAAGCCTTCAGGAAATGCTCGTGCAAAAGCACGATTTGTTACTTCATTGGAATTGGTAGCTCCACCACGGGCACCAAAACCATCTCGTAACATACCCCCTAAATCACCATAAACAAGCAAAATAGGAAGCGAATAACTCATGAGTACGACAATAGCTAATGCTAATGCCACCATCTTTTTAGAGGGTCTCATAAAATTTCCTCCTTAAAATTATTAAAATTATAATACGCAAATGTACTAGAAAATATTTGTATTATTCTTTTCATAACAGACGAATCAGTAGCAAGATCAGAAAAAGTAATCTGTTGGATAATACCGCCCGCCATTTCATCTCTACCACCACCTTCCCCATTATGTGACGCAAATGCCCTTTTGACTATCTTACCAGCAGGCAAACCTGCTGATTTAGATCTAACAGAAAATGCATAACTATCAAAATGTTTACTGTACACGACCACAAATTCTATCCCAACCAAAGTCAATAACTTATCTGAAATTTCACCAAGTAATTGTCTAGGAGTATTTAGGCCTGCATAACTATATACAACTTTATCAAAAATAACTAAATTAGAAAGAGCTGAAGCAATAGATTTTAAATCACTTGGCTTCATTACTGGAGTACAAAGGCTATTTAATAAATCAATATCAGCTCTAGGATAAAGAGAATAGTATATTTGAGAATCCTTTAGATATTTACTTCTAGTCAGATCATTGGTATCTACTCGTATACCATACATCAATAGAGTTGCTAACGGAGGATCAATTTCATAATCAACACTATTAGCATATTCATACAAAATACTAGCACAAGCGCCATAATCTGGACGTATATCGCAATAAAGATAATCATTATGACCATAGTTTAAGTTCTCATGATGATCAATACAAGCGATATAGTTAGATGATAAATGCAAAATATTACTGTTACCTTTTTGGCAATCTACCAAAATAATCTGATCTTCCCCTCGAAAATGAGAGCGTTGTAATCCACAATCTACGTGAACAAGACCTGCTTGTAAAAAATCAAGCAGGTCTTTTAGCTCAACTTTAGAAATTTCACCAGAATATAATATACTAGGTGCAATTTCTTTAGAATTCAAAAGTTTTTTTAACAAAACTGCACTAGCTAAACAATCAGGATCTGGCGGTCCATGAACTTGAATAAAGACTCTATTCAAGGGATTTATACTATGAACCAGATTATTAAAAGAGACAGTAATATCTTTTTTTCTCATAAACAACACCACCTTTAAATATAAGAAAAGGGGTTTGTTGATAAAGTTTATAACTCACCAACAAACCCAATTTTAGACCAAAAGTTTATACAAAATTTTACCAGAAAGTAAAGTAGGATAATCCCCTAATAAAGATAGAAATTTTTCTTTTACAGCCTGACTAATCAATTTCCAAGAACACGGTTCATCGTAGACATACACTATCTCACAGTTATCTATACCATAGTTCTTAATAAAATCATACAATAACATAGAATTATTTATATACTGACCACACATATAAGTGTGATTGTACTCTTTATTACCATGAAAAATATGCATGATAATATCCCTGATAGAACTGTCAATTAAAACTCTACCATCTTTATTCAGAAAAAGAATTACTTTATTTTCAATCATGTAGCTTCCCCCAAATGCTCTTTAAAGAAGTCCATACCAGACTTCATAATATTTTGAAGATGTGGATAGAATAAATCCACCATATCTTTATAATTATTGCGATGAACATATGAATCAAAACCAATTACCAATACTGGGAACTTGTACCTATGCCTAATACCAAAATTAATCCTTCCAAAATGCAAGTTAATACTCTTGTCTGAAATCTTACAAAGACCTTTATTTGGGATACCAAGACTTATGTCAATAGGAATTCCATTTACAAAAAAGTCAACTCCATTATACTTATACTGTATAATATTACTACCGCTAAAAGCATTACCACCCCAAGTGGAAACAGATACCATACCAGCCTTGTCTACAATCTCAGATTCAAATTCTACTTTAATACCGTGCCACATACTCATACTAATTCTCCTACTAATTTAAAATACTAAATTTTACATACATACATAATTATGAGGATATGAGTAAGAGAAAATTGATCTTAAGAAAAATTTATAACCATATAAAATTTTAGGTGTAGCAATACACATCACTACACCTAAAATTTACTAGATATCTATATCAAAAACAACTGGACAATGATCGCTACCTATAATAAATCTATCATAAAAGATATTTTTCACACGAGAAACCAGAACTTCTGATATAACAAAATAATCTAATCTCCATCCAGAATTATTTTGTCTTGCATCTCCAAAATAAGTCCAGAATGAATAATTCACTTTATCAGGATACAGATGTCTATAAATATCAATAAATCCTAAACTAAGTAATCTAGAAAATGCATTTCTCTCTTCACTGCTATAACCAGGATATCCAGCATTATTATCAGGGTGTTTTAAATCTATAGGTTGGTGAGCAACATTGAAATCTCCACACATTATAATAGGTTTTCTTGAACTTAAAATAGATATAACTTTATACAGAAATTCTTCAAATTGCAACCGATAAGAAAGTCTTTGTAAATACTTTTGGGAATTAGGAGAGTAGACATTCACTAAGTAAAAGTCTGGATATTCTGCCGCAATCAGACGACCTTCATTACCAGAAGCTGGGCAAAAACTGGTACTTATAGGAGTAGGTTTTGTCAATAAAGCAGTACCGCTATACCCCCTTTTCTCAGCAGGATTTAAATACATTTGATAAGAATCCACTCTAAAATCTATTTGATCCAATGTCACTTTTGTTTCCTGTAAAGCTATTATGTCAGGGTCAAACTCAGACATAGATTTAGTAAAACCCTTATTTACGCAAGCCCTCCAACCTGCGACATTCCACGAGACAATCCTCATAAAAACCTCCGTTAATAAAATAATTTTAAATACCCATAATTATTCGCTTCATATATTCAATATCAGTCGCCGAATTTAAAGCTGTTTCTTCGCAAATATATTCTTTCATAAGTAAAGAATAAATATAATTATCCATACATATCATACCTTCGTGTTTAAATGTTTGAATAACTGTATTTATCTGATGAATTTTACCTTCTCTTATGCAATTTTTAATAGCCGAGTTATTATACATAACCTCAAAAGAAGGAATTAAACCACCTGACTTTGATTTCATTAATCGTTGCGAAACTACTACACGTAAAACTGATGATAATTGTGTACGAATTTGATGTTGTTGTTCATGTGGAAAAACATCAATTATCCTATCTACTGTACTAGAAGCACTTACAGTATGTAAAGTAGATATAACTAAGTGACCAGTTTCAGCCGCAGTCATAGCAATTTTAATAGTTTCGTAATCACGCATCTCTCCCAATAAAATTATATCGGGAGATTGCCTCATACAAGCACGCAAAGCCTTTAGATAAGAATCTGAATCTGTCGAGATTTCTCGCTGTGAAATTAAGCTAAGATTATCTTTATACAAAAACTCTATAGGATCCTCTAATGTAATTATATGGGATTGCCTTGAATTATTTATAGCATTTATAAGACAAGCTAAAGTCGTAGACTTGCCACAACCAGCAGGACCTGTTACCAGAACAAGACCGTGTTTCTCCTTATAAATAGAAATAATATTCTCAGGTATATTTAATTGTCTGTAATCTGGAACACCATAAGAGACAATTCTAATCACAGCAGCAACACTACCGCGTTGTTTATAAGTATTAACTCGAAGTCTAGTCACTCCTACTATAGAAATAGAAAAATCATCATTACCAGTCTTAGTCACAATGCTATAATCACGATTCGCTAAAGTATATAACTCCTTTATAAGGAGTTCAGAATACTCCATAGATAATTTATCGGCATCTATATACGTTATTAATCCCTTTATTCTATAAGCAATTATACGACCAGCGCCTATAAATATATCCGAAGCAACCTTAGATATAGCATCTTTTATATAATAAATTACAGATTCCATAAACACTCCTAATTATTCTATAACACCAAATTCTATAAATTCTTCAATGTCTAACGAAATTGATCGAATTTTCCACTCTAATACAGTATGACTTTCATCTCTATACAAAATAGAGACATATAATTCAGATAAATCACTTATGGGACAACTGTAGTCAAATATAATATCGTCGCCATCAAGTAGTGTATGAACATCAGTATCACAGATGACTAAAGTATCATCTATCACTTCCAGTAAATATATTTCCTGTAAAATTTTCTCTGCAAGCAAATTAGACTGATAATAAGAAAGAACAGTATCCCTGTAGTGTATAGAAAGTTTTAAATCAGAACTGGAAGAAAAATAAGAAATTAGCGAAATACTAGACAGTAAAAATATAATAAGAACCAAAATCAACAGTGTGCCGCCAAACCCTCTTCTAAGCATATTATCACTTCCTAACAACTAAAGGTGAATCAAATAAAACATTATTATGAACATTTTTTATATTAATATGTGATTGAAATACATTATCCTTCAAAGCAGGAAACTGTAAAACAACATGATAATAATAATCAAACTCTGTAGATACTTGTAAATCTCTAGAATAATACAAATCAGTATCTTGTGACAAATCAATTAAAGAATTTAATTGTGCCGCAATATTTTTAGATAAAATAACCGAATTATTTATATCAGTAGATAGTCTTTGATTTATATACGAAGAAATAAGAATATTTAAGCATATAACAGAACATAATATAAATATAAAGATAGAGAATAAATGTTCAATTAAGAATAATACATGCCGCTGATTATTCATAAGCAAACCTCCAATCACCAGGAATAACAATGTCGAATGCGAAGGAATCTATAATAACTGTCAGATAATTTTCATAAATTTGAATATCTAAGTTATTACTGGGATAGATCAAATATCCATCTGTGATCTTGAACTCAAAATCACTACTGGAGAAAAACTCCCTTATCCAGCCATCATAGTAATACACACGAGTAATATATTCTATAGAATTTATATCCTCCAAAATACACAATATTTGAGAATCATCCAAATAATCAACATATATTAATGAATCTAAGGGGGAAGATTTCACTTTTGTCCACAAATAAGAAGAAATTATAGGAGTATTAAACCCCGTAGTAGACTCTATGCTCACAATTCTATAAATATTAACACCAATAAATAAAACTGAAACTAGTGCTATCATATAAACACAAAGAAAACAAAAACAAATCAATGAACTAGATTTTATCTTTGGTACCATATTATCGACCACCTATCTCAACTACTCCAATATTAGGAAAAAGATTTTTACCAAATGATTCATACGAAATGAAATATTTGGAGTTATCATATAAAATACCATAATTGTCTAATAGATACCCCAAATTAGGAGGATAACTACCTTCTATAGAATAGCACAGAGTTACCGATTTCACAATACTTTCTTCTAAAATGGAAGAACCTCGTGATCGCATAGAAGAGTGAGAAATATTTATAGCCGATAAAACAAAAATAGATACAAGAACAAATGTTATCACACAAAAACCAATTCTTACTACAAAACTAGACTTTTTCATACTATAATGAAATCATAATACTCATAAGAGGAAGAATTACTGAAAACAAAATTAGAGATACCACACAGGAACCAAATATAACTAAAGATGGTTCAATATAACCTACTATTGTATTGATTTCATCCTGCACCTCCTTCGTTTTCTTTATAGAGATTTCTTCTAAAGCAACATCTAATTGACCAGAATTAATACCAAGAGATAATATTTTACATTCCTTTAGTGTTATAATATTAGCAATATAAAGCGAAGATGAAAGGGATGCACCATTACTAATAGAATTAATGCAAATAGCATATTTTATTCTCTCAGAAATTGGAACGGATAATAGAGATAAACCAAGCTCCAAAGATCTGTCAATGGGTAAACCACTGCCCAAAGATAAGGACAAAATAGACATAAATTGTGCCTTGGCAATCCTTGATCTGACTCCTAAATTACCAAATTTTTCACTAAATAAATTAAGCAGTATAGATAGTAATTTACGATTTTTATTCAGAATAAAAATAGAGATACCAATTAGTAAAAACAAGATAGTGAATATCAATGAAGCATTACTAAACCAAGAACCAATTTTGAGTAGTATTCTAGCACTACCAGTCATTTCTACACCCAGTCTTATAAACATATCTTCAAAAATTGGCAAAATATAAATCAGTAACACCAACACAATAATTACAATCATACCAACCAACAAACAAGGCAAAGTTATCGAACTACGAATAGTATTTTTTAAACTTACTTGTCTATCATAATGTTCAGCCAGTAGTTTTAAAACAGAATTTAGATTACCCGTTGTTTCCCCAGCATTTATCATATCTATCATATATCTGGGGAAACAATTAGCTATCTCTAAGGATTCCTTAAATGTAATTCCAGTGGCTAGGCTCGATTCTAAAATAGATAGAACCGCCTTAATATCGGAGTCAAACTCTTCATTACTCATTACAGACAAGCCATCTCTTAAATTAAAACCCGTCTGCATTAGCGAATATAATTCGAAACAAATAGTGGATAAATATACATTAGATAATGTTTTACCCAAGAAATATCACATCCTTACTTAATAATAGCCATTAGCTACTTCAACACGATTTCTTCCATTTTCTTTAGCTTTATATAAAGCTTTATCTAATTTTATAAATACAGAATCAATAGTATCCTTATTTGAAGGAATAAGAGAAATACACCCAAAGCTTACAGTAAACGTGGCAACTGTATCAACTAAAATTACAGAGGAATTTTCAACTTTTTTGCGAATAAAGTCAGATATCAAATAAGAGTTAGCCATATTTGTTTTAGGGAGTAAAATTATAAATTCTTCTCCACCCCATCTAGCAACAAAATCACACTCTCTGACCGAATTTCTCAATAAAGAGCCAAATTCTCTCAAAATAACATCTCCACCTGCATGACCAAATTTATCATTTATGGATTTAAATCTATCAATATCACACAATAATATTCCAAGATAAGATTTATTTAACATCGAATATTGCCATTCAAGATTTATTCTATCTTGAAAACTAGCACGATTATCTAATCCAGTCAAGGAGTCAGTTAAGCTAATTCTTTTGATCAAATTTAACTGCTCAACAATCTTTAGATGCACACTAACCCTCAATTTCACTATAGTCTCACTAAAAGGCTTCGTTATATAGTCCACAGCTCCCAAGGATAATCCACGCTCTTCCTCACAAATATCTGATAAACTTGTTATAAAAATAACAGGAATATGAGATGTTTCTGGCTTACTCTTTAAAACAGAAATGACATCATAACCATGCATTTCTTCCATAACAATATCTAATAAAATTAAATCTACCTTATATTTACAAGCAACTTCAATACCAATGATACCTGATTTAGCCATTCTCACATCATAATTTTCAGAAAGAATAGAGCACAACATACGAAGATTTAACGGCTCATCGTCAATAATTAAAATAGTTTGTTTCGCGTTTTTCATAATATCACCAACTTATAGATCTAATATAGATTTCACAGCCATCAAAGCTTTCATTGCCAGGCTAAAATCACATTGTTCGATTTGCTGAATAAGTTCAGCTGTTTTTGGAATTTTTCTCAAATCCTCGATATAATTTAAACAATCCGCACTCCCAGAAGCCAATAATAATTCTAAATTAGTCAGAACTTCTGAGGCTCTAGATCGATCAAAATCACCTATAATATCTATAGATGTTATAGATATTTCCTCATTAATTTTGGAGACTACACTATCTAATTCTCCGTGTAATTGCAATAATTTATTTGGCAAATTCAGAGCATCAGATTTTAACATGGTTTCAGCCTCGCATACTACAGTGTACAAAGAGTTTTCACCTATTTGACCTGATAGTCCTTTCAAAGTATGCAATAGAAATTTTACTCTTTCAATATTACCAGATTTAAAAAGTTCGATAATATTATCAGCATCATTTTTATGATCTCTAGCAAATGCACTCAATATATCGTTATTTACTAATTTATTGGATTTGGTAGACACCTTATTTACTATTTTAACCGGAATTAAATATTTTAGTAGAATATTACGCAGATCTTCCGATTTAAATGGCTTGCTTAAATAATCTGAATATTTTATTTCACTATTTATTTCACTTAATCCATTAGCTGTCATAATAATGATAGGAATCTCACATTTTACATCATTTAATATCTGAGTTGCCTCTATACCATCCATTTCTGGCATTTGAATATCCATAAATATCAAATCAAACATCTTTTTATCAGAGTTCAGCCGAGAATCATACTCTTTCAAACCAATTATACCATCACTTGCAACCACATATTTCACGCCAAAACGAGATAAATGACCTTTAATTACATCTTGATTTATAGCGTTGTCTTCAAACACAAGAACTTCCGAGTCAAAGATAGGATTGTCTATAGAATCTATAGATTTTACAGGATTTGTTGAATCTCCTTGATACAATTCAAATACTAATTCGAAACTAAATTTTGTTCCAATAGACGGAATACTCTCAACATTCAACTTACCACCCATAGACTCAATAATACTTTTACATATAGACAAACCCAAGCCTGTGCCGCCATATTTTCTAGTTGTCGAACTATCAGCCTGCTCAAATGCCAAAAATATTTTCTGAATTTGATCCTGTGTCATACCTATACCACTATCATGTACTTCGAATAAAACAGACACCTTTTCGTAACTAATCTTCTTAGTCAAAATAAGAACTTTAATAGTACCAGAATTAGTAAATTTAATAGAATTAGACAAGAGATTCAAAAGAACTTGACGAATTCTAGTAGGATCACCAAGCAGTTTATAATTCAAATCACCTTGAGCTGAAAATAACAAGGATAATCCTTTAGACTCGGATTTTGAGGAAATTAATGCCTTAGTAAGATTCAAAACTTCTTGTAAATCAAACGGTATACTCTCTATTTCTAGTTTACCTGCCTCAATCTTAGATATATCTAGAATATCTGTAATAATACGAAGTAAATCTTCAGCACTCATCTTAATTTTAGACAAATAATCATTTTTTAACGTAACTGATATATCATCTAGAGCCAAATCAGCAAATCCTAATATGCCATTCATAGGAGTTCTAATTTCATGGCTCATATTTGCTAAAAATAAAGACTTTGCGCTTGAGGCTGATTCGGCTGTTCTTTTAGCTATTCGAGAAGACTTTACAGCTTTACTGGCATCCTTTAGCATTTTATTTATACTAGAAACTAAAGAGGTCATTTCAGGTAAAGTACTTCTACATTTAATTTTAGTTACTTTCTCAGAAATAGCCGAATTAAGCGTATTTGATATAAGGATAATATCCCTGATAAGAGAATTATCCAAGAAACTAAGCATAATATAGCGAAATATCCAATATAATATAATACCACAACCGATAAATAAAAGTAATGGTAACCCTAATAAGGACAATCGAGACAGAATCGGAATATACAATATTACAGCATAATTAGAATTTACTATAGTAGAGAAAAAGGATAAATCTCCTGAAATTGAGGATATACCACTTGGGCTAGATAAGGATAGTTCCGAACCTACTAAGTCTGAGAACTTACTGTGAGACAAGATAATAGATGTTTCAAAATCCTTGAGAATAATCTGATAATCACTAGAATAAGAATTTATAAAATCAGAAATAACAATATCCGAATAAAAAGAAGATAAAGAATCACGAATTGACTCTATTAATATAATTTGATCACTAGCAAAAATATAAATACAAGTAAATAATCTTATAAAAGGATCACTAGGATCTGAAATAAAAATAGATAATTCCTTAGTTTGAGTTATAAAAATAGAGAGGAGTTCGCTACTATACTCACTAAAAATAGTAGCGAACTCCTCGGAATCATAATCGGATATATTCGAAAATCTTTCAAATTGACCTGTGGTTTCTAGTATTACTCCTGACTTATCTATAATGTATATATTCTCTAAATTAGAACGCTTGGCTAGCGAAAGTAATGTCGATGTACCTAAAGATGAAGCAGAATTATAACCAATAAATGTAGATAATACTCTACATACAGCTAAATCTGAATATTTAATAATCTCTAAATACTCATCATACGAAGAACTAATACGTTCCTCTTGTAAAGACAATTCATTTAATTTCATATCTAATTCAAGGAGAATACTTCTTTTTACCAACATAAAATTTACAATACCAAAGCTAACAGAACTTACAATAATGCCTATAACAAAAGCACATAGAAAACGGAACATAAATTTTTGTTTCAAAAACAATCACTCCATTTCTATGCTCGAACTATCTCAATGTGTTCACCATTAGGACCCACAATAAAGAAACAATTTCTCCCAAAAATATCAATACTTATACAAGAGTTTTTACTTAAGATGTCTAAATCCTTACAATATTCAAAATATTCATACAAATCATTTACTGAGAAGCAGAGATGATGAATCATAGGCTGACTATGCTTAAATACAATATCCCCAGAAAATTGGACAGAGAATGATTGCGGAGAAACATCTCCCTGCAACTCAATAATACTACCATGCTGATCTCTTAAAATATAGGTACAAATGGTACCCTCGCTACACTCTTTAATGACTTCAAAACCAAAATAAGAATAGAACTCAATACTCTTTTTAATATCTCGAGAAAAAATACAAATGTGTTCAAATTTTGTCATCTATTAAATACTCCTTATAATTATATTTCTAAATCGCATCTTAATTTACTTAAATACTTGGAAACTTGGCTAGATATATCCGAACTTCTCAACTTTGAATCGTCTAGTAAAGCTAAATCATCATTATAAGGATTATAGATGAAATTAGTTTTTACATTACTTTTACGATTTTTAAAAGTTAAATTCCATGCAATCTTAGAATCCCTATAGGAAACAGGAGAACACGTACAATCGTATAATTTCCAATCAGGAAATTCCTCCTGAAACCCCATTTGATTTAATCGCAGAACCAAATATGAATAAGTGTCCATATAATTACCCCCCAATACTACTCAATACAAATATCTTCGTATATTTCTAAAGGAGCCCATTCTTTACCATATTTACCGATAAAAACTCCATTCCATAAGTGATATTTACCAGGACCAAAATAATCAAGAACTAAGGGTTTTATCAAATTTATTAAATCCTTGGTTATCTTAGGAATAGGAATAAAATTAGACGTCATGTAGAAGACAATTCTATCGGGTTTTATATAGCCACGAACTAAATACTCATATTCTTCTTTCAATACACCATCAGGCTCCCAAGAACTAATATCCGACTCTAAAGTATTTTCATCTAGACAAACAAATGAAATTCTGTCACTAAAAAATTGTTCAAGCTCTTCCATCTCATTTTCAGACAATATAAATTCTTTACCTGCAAATTTAACCTTATTACCACTACATACCATACTGAATCACCTGCCTATCTAAAATATACAGATTATTTAAGACATGCTCTTTATTTTCTTTCATTTAGATCACCTTTCCTTATTTTATATCGTAAGAGAAATAAAATCTCTTCTCATATACTATCATATGGAAATAAACTAAATGCTACTACGAAAATAATTAGAACTTTTAGGCAATTCATAAAATTTTCATATATTTTTACTAAATAGTAAAATATATGATTTTATACTGAAATCAATCCTTACAGTTATTTTTTGACATCTTTTGTTAATCTAAATGGAGTAAATCCTGGCAAATCTATCTCATCTATAATACTCATTATACCCTTTTTAGTTTCCTCTTTTGGGACTTCTACAACAGGAAAATCTTCAGTATCGTAAAATTTAGATGGAGAGGCAGGGCCTAATTCAGGAATATCTGTAAAACTTACAATCTTTTTATTCAGACTTTCTAGATTTTGTGGACTTAATAGACCAGAACTCTTCAATACTTCATTAAAGAATGAAATCGGAGGAGAGGACATACTACAAAGAAGTAAATTACGATTAATATAAAGAAATTCTTCAAAGATATAACGACTACTCAATAGCACAACCCGAACTACTTCCGCAATTCTTGCAATAATATCCGAATAATTAAGATTACTATGAATAACACTAAGGTAATTAACAATCTCTATATCCAATATTACAACATTTGTCATACTTTTTAAATAAATACAAATGTCATTTAATAGAGTTTCTGGTTTCGATTCAAACCGACTAAGGCCAAGAACAGAATTAACGTGAGGACAACTTCTTCGTAAGGGAAGCACGTTATGGTCATAACGTAAAAATAAACAAACTTTCATGACTCTACCTCCTCCAAGGGGTGCATAGGATTTTCTCCAACCTTATGAATGGCTTGTAAGATAGCTATCATTATATCGTTAGACCCTTTCATATTAGTTAAACTAACCCTACTTAAAATTTCCCCACGCTCTGATGTTATGAAATGGCTATTTACACTATTTAAAGCCAATGCCATAACATCAGTTACACATTTATTACACTTACAACGCATAGTAGCAGTGGGAATTCTCGATTTAACTTCATACTCTACAAGTTCTTGTGTAAGATTTACTAATCTTACCTCATCGTCATACATAAAAATACCTCCTAGTTAATTTGTTTGGATTTTATTATTATCCCAATCCAAAGTAATGTCTGAAAACTTGTGTAAAAAGTTATAGTCAGTAAAATCAAACACTCTTTGGTTTAGGCTACCTCTAAATTTAATACCACTATTTCTTTTAGAATGAACATATTTTCCATCAATCAAAAACTGGGAGATAGCTAAAAGATTTTCTATATCTTTGTCTGTTTCGGCCATCTTTAAGAGATCTTCGCAGGAATAGCCTGTATACGTAATAATAGATACATCTACTCGTGACAAAACTAAATTTGATAAATATACTAATTCCTTAGCTTGACAAAAAGGTTCTCCACCACTAAAAGTCAATCTACGAGTTTTAGAAGATATTATTTCTTCTGCAAGATCTTTAATTAATACAGATTTACCACCTGTAAATGAATGTGTTTCTGGATTATGACACTGTTCACATTTATGCGGGCAACCTTGTGTAAATATGACATATCTCATACCAGGACCATCAACAATAGAATTTTTTATAACACCAGCTATTTTTATTTCCAACATAATTCAACCTATACCACTTATAATTTTAATTTTTAATTATTATTTCATAGAAAATAACAGACTTCTACCTATAGTTAGGACAAAGTTTTTAAAGTTTCTATTATTTTAATTACAGCACTTTCACTTAATTTTAGCCTAGTAGCTATCTCTGTCACAGAAAAACCTTGTTCTAGGAAAATTTCAACTCTACCTAGTATTTTACCCTCTGCTCTGCCTTCTATTCTACCCTCCGCTATACCTTCTGCTCTACCTAGGAGTTTAGCATCTCTTTCTCGAATTTTATACCATTGTTCATCTGTTATTTCATAATTTAACATTTTTATAACCCTCCCATAATTTATTTGTAAATATTCTTTCATAATATTATTACTGACACACCAGTTAATAGCTAGTTCTGTAGACTTATCTTGAGAATTTTGTAAGCTCAAATATTCTTTTATTTTAGAAACTAATTTACTATATCCATCTAACCAAGGGCTTTTAGAAAGCACTTCAATATTATAACCCGAATTTATATCAATAAATTTTACATCTATTTCTGCCGAAAAATATTTAACCTTGGATGGATATAACTCTGATAATGTAAGGGAATCTTTACTACGATTAGAAGTTCCATTATATAAAACATAGAAAACTGGAACAGGAATATTAACTGGAGCATAACCATAGATATTCTCGTCAATAACAGAAAGCTTTAAGATATCAGCAAAATAAAGATACATTCGTAAAGGCATATTAGGATTGTATGTGGATTGGTGTTCGCACAGAACAACTAAATTACCATCAATGCTACCAGCAACATCGTGAGATTCGGCTAATAATGGATGATTTTCAAGAATAATAACTTTTGCATCTGTTGTGTATTGACTATTAGATACCGCATTATATAATTCTAGAAATCTAACAGGATCACTAAAAATATCCTTAAATAATATATCTTTATACTTTGGTGTAGTGTCTTGCGGACCAAAAGCAGTCATATTTTCTATCATAATTTTATCTCATAATTAATTATTTCAAAAGTATTTATACAAATCATTGGAATTTTTATTATAAAAATCAGCTAACCATTCTATACCGTATGCTATCTCAAAAACCTCTAACACTAGAGAAACATCGATATCAAATCCCATATTTTTTAACTTAGTAAATAAGTCAAAGGGGTCCTTGTTCTCCTCTTTTAACAAAATACTCGAAATATCTTGTAAATCTTGATACCTTTGACTATGAAATTTCATACCAATTAAATAAAAAAGACTGACTTCCTTTACTATAAGATTATTAAATTTATAAATAATACCACAGTGCTCTATAGGAGGTTCAGGATTTAAATTTGATATTGAATTATTTAACCACAATTCATCTTCTTTATTTATACCAAATTCATCTCCTATTTTTCTTATTGCAGCACTAATTTGTTCATTGCTTTTATAAAAAGCATCCACATCTAATGTATTTCTATATCCATGTCGCTGTAAAACATAACCACCAGCGCAGATTAACTCAAGATATTGATCTATTTTATCTAATTCCTCATCTAATCTTTTAAATACAGCCTCAAAGTTTATTATCATATTTCTCCCTCAATAATTGTAATTTATTAGGAATGACTTTACTGTTTAGACCAAGTATATATTTACGTGTAGGGGAATTCTCTGTAAAAGCAGCTTTTAAAGATACTCGTTGAAAAGCTGTCAACCTTTTATCATTATAGAGAAAATTAAGCTGTTCCTCCGAAATGTTTCTATTAATGTCTTTTCGTAGATATCTAAACCAGTGAAGAGCATCATATTTTGAATGTGGAGCCGCTATATTCACAATATAATCTAACCACGACATAATTTTATCTCCTACAATTACATAAATTACTCACTTGAACAATAAATTTCATAAGAATCTTTTCCTATAGAGTTACAAAATGCTATATAGTTATCGACTGCTCTATGAAAATTTTCAATTAACAAATTTTCACTATTTCCCTCGAAATTAACTAAATCTTTTACATTATCTACTTTACCACGGAAAGTTTCATCAGTTTCTGTAAAATGTATCTTAGCTGTATAGCCTTTATAATTTAATTGAGTTACCATAATTTTCACCTCTTAATACTAAATTGCTAAATAGCGTAAATCAAATTTTAATCCTTTTTGAGTAATTAACACATTTGATAAATACTGATCTAATAACTGTGTTTTACCCATATAACACTCAACTTTATTTGAATCTTGTTCTATATACCAATGTTCTGTTATATTACTCGTAGAGTATAGATGCTGTAAGAAAACAATATCTTCATCGGTATTCGATTCTGACCATACTTCAACTATCAAATCAGGCTGACCTGCAGTCCGAGTTTGTCTAATATTTGTAAGATAAGAATTATCTTTAAATACCATAAAATCAGGCTTAACATACTGTAATTCTGTAATATTGTCCAGAAATCTGTCTTTGTTATTTATTAAAGTGACATCAACTAATTTAAATCCCGCAGATAAATCTCTATCTCCATAATACACTAAAGGACATTGTTCTTGAAAAGCAATAAGCTCTTTCTTTCTTTTCAAAGGAAGAATATCCCCAGAAAATGTACTTATTATATCATTATGACGATGGGTTGTACCCATCTTTGGAATATATCTTTCCATAGCAATTCCTCCTTTAATTTAGATATTTACCACCAGCTTTCTAATTCTACTTGTCTTTTAAACTTGTCAGAAGGGTTTATTTTTATTCCATTAGTGGTAATAAAATCAACACGCAATTTAATACTTACCTCAATACTATCAACAAGATCATAAGCATAATCAAGGTAAGGATGGTTTTCACTAGTTCCTAAATCCAGCAGTAAATCTACATCTGAATTAGCCGTTTGTTCATTTCTAGCATAACTACCGAACAACGCCGCTTTTTAATAGGGTATAACTTTATTATTTCAGTTATACGATTTGCAATATCATATTTGCTGTCTATCATATATAACAACACCATCTTTCAATATTTCACTATGTAATGCAGAGCCTTCTTTAATTTCACGTTGCTCATAAATATCAGATTTTATAGGAAGCATCTTAGATATCTCATTACTGGCAATAAAAAATGAAATACCTTTTAATTCACCCATACTATCAATAACCAAATCAATATCGCTTGTAGAAGTAAAATAGCCTCTAGCGTAAGAACCAAAAACAATAACCTTATATATACTATGTTTTTCTAAAATTGGTTTCAGTATATCAGATATATGATCTAAAGAAAACATAACTATTCCCCTAAATCTCTATCAATTTCATCTGTAGACAAAATACTCGTATTTCTATATGGATAACTACACATTACGCTATCTAAGTACTGAACACCACAAAAGTACTGGCAGATTGATGTATTTTTTACAGCACATTTGTGTTCGTCGGTACTATCTTCAATATTCCATGGACACTTTGAATCACCCCAAGCAGGTATGCTAAAATCAATATCCATATTCGAACCTTTAAGTTTTCTTATTTTAGAGTTCATATCACTCACCTACCTATCTAGTAATTTCAGTCTCTTTTCTAGTTCTATAATCTCATAGTCAACTATGAGATTAACCAAGTTATTGACAGTGGAAGACTCGCCATAATATGCATCAAAACATTCATAATATTTAAGTCTATCTAAATATTTAATATTTATAGGAAGATATCCTGCTTTAATTAACTCAAAGTTAAGAACCAATCGCCCAACTCTACCATTCCCATCAATAAATGGATGTATACCTTCAAACTGTAAATGAAATTCAGCAATAGCTTCTACTATATGCTTATTTTGCTTCATAATTTCATAATCCTTAAGCAATTTTTCAATACTTGTTGATATTAAATAATGAGATAAAGGTTTATGGATAGCACCTGCTATCTCCACATCAATTTTACGATAAACACCTTTATTTAATTGATCATTTGCTAGGATAAGCGTATGGATATCAAGAATAGAACGCTCGGTAAGAATTTCACCCCTATCAACTAACAATAGTATGTAATCAAAAGCGTCTTTATGACCTATTACCTCTAAATGCTCATATAGAGGTTTTCCAGAAATAGTAATACCGTCTTTTATTATCAATGATGTTTCTCGAAGTGTAAGAGAATTACCTTCAATTGCATTGGAATTATAAATATTTTCAATAACAAATTCTTCGTACAAACGATTTAATTCACCCACATTTAATGGATGTTTAGAATTTAATTGATTATTTAACCTATCCATTTTGATAAAATCCATTTTAATCACCTATTATACCCAAAACACTACTTATTATTGTCAAATTTATTTCTTAAATCTTCAGTATTTTCTTTTTCTTCTCTTTTAAGTTCTTTGGTTACATCACTTATTACTGCGGCTCCCAAAAGCATATCTTTCCAAGGGATAGCACACACAATAAAGCAAAATAGAGGAATAGAAATAAAAATAAATATAATAAGACCCATGGAATAAGGAATAACTGCCCCAATAATTGTTAAACAAACGGTAACTATTGTGGTACAAACTACAGTAGTAAAAACTGATCTCCTTATTACCAAGATATATACCAATAAAGCAATAGCAAACTCTATGATAGACCACAAACTGAAATAGATTTCTTCAGATGAAGTTACTAAACTTCTGATGAGAAAAGAGAGAAAATAAGCAACAAATAATCCTGGAATATAAACTATATAATCAAATAATTCACACATTTCTTCCTTTGTCCATATCAAAATAGCAGTAAAGATTAACAAACCAAATATACAAAGTACCACTATCTGTTCTATATTTAGACTAAATATTTCTGAAAAATCATCCATTTAAATCACACCTACTTTCTTATTAAACCAAATTACCACTATATAACCAAATAGCGTAAATCAAACTCAATACCACCTTTAGTGGTTAAAATATTAGATAAATGCTGATCTGGCATTTTCAGTTTTCCATACCAACATTCGACAGTGTTTGAATCCTGTTCTATATACCAATGTTCAGTATTAGGGCTAGTAGAATATATAAAATGTTTAAATTGTCTATCTAGTGCACTATTACTTTCAGACCATACCTCTACTATCAAATCGGGGCACCCAGCTATTTTTGTTTCTAAATTATTTTCAATATATGAATTTGTATTAAAAATCATAAAATCTGGAACAACAAAATTCAGTTTATTAATAGTATTTTCAGAGAAGATTTCAATATCTGCTATATCCTTTATATCTATCAAATAACAGAAATCAAGTTCCTTTTTATCGCCATAATATACCAATGACATAGATTCTTGAAACATATTAATTTTATCTGTAAAAATTAAATCAATCAAATCTTTCGCTAAAAGATGGAGGAGTCTACCATGTCTTTTGGTTGTACCCATTTCAAATATATTTTCCATAATACCACCTCATTCAGCATAAACTAGACTTTTATAAACTTAAATAACGTAAATCGAACTCAATATCTCGCTGTGTAATCAGTATATTTGTAAGATATTGATCAGGTAATTGCGTATTACCAATAAAGCACCGAACCAGATTAGAGTCTTGCTCCATATACCAATGTTCCGTTATTAAAGAACTTGAATATAACTTTTGTAAAAAAGCTCTATCAGTTTGTGTGTTTGAGTCAGACCATATCTCAACAATAAGATCGGGCTGCCCAGCGGTTCTAGTTCCTTTTTTATTTCTTATATAAGTATTTTCCTTAAAAAACATAAAATCTGGACTAATATATTCTAATTCTGTAATATTATCAAGAAAACTCTCTAAATTGTTAATCATCTCAGCATCTACTAATTCAAACCCTGCAGGAAGTTCTCTAGTACCTAAGTATACCAAAGGGCATTGCTCTTGGAGAGCATGTATTTCTCCGCTTTCCACACGATTAAAGATTCTATTCATCAATGTGGCTATGAATCTATTATGTCTATCTGTCGTAGACATGGGCATGTAAATCAAATAATCACCCCTTCATCATCAAATTATGTGACCTATATCCGTCTTATATTTAAACAAAATATTTATCAAACAACAAGTTTATACAACATTGTCTCTAAACTGAATATAACCATCCTTTGCATATAGCACTTCCACACTTGTTACATGCTTTGCCGCAGGAGAATGTAATTCTTTACCATCTACAACTAAACGGTACGAATTACCAAACCCTAACTGTTGTACATCAAAATGCCATGATCTACTCATTTATTCACCCCACATTTATTTATTATAAACTAAAATAAATCCATTTTATTTATTTGTCGTTTTTGTTTCTGATAATCTTGTTGTTTGATAAATATTTGCATTTCTAAAATAGATTCTTTTTGCTTTCTAAAAATATTTCATTTGCTGTCATAATATACCACCTCTGGATTCTCTAATATATGGATATTGTGCCAGTCAGCATCCAAACACATTCTATATGCTTCTTCTAAAAGATTAGAATCTAATTTCTCTCGCTTAGAAATATTACGTAATATAATATATAAAGTTTTAACTTCCGGTACCCCAAAAAATAAGACATCATTTCTATTTATCGAGTATAAAGTACTCCATACCGATTCCCATTCAATATTTCTTATCATGGGGAAATGTATAAGATTATTCACCATCAATATCTCCTTATTTTAAAATAAATACATTCTATCTATTTGTCGTTTTTGTTGTTCCTGTTGTTGTTTGATGAATACTTGCATGGACTGAATTGCAGATAAAATCTCAGAATCCTCCAAGCACGACGCAATACGTCGTTCGTAATCAGCATTTTCACGAACTTTTTTCCACAATTCAATTTGAATGACCATATTTTTCGATAATCTAAAAGCTTCTGCAAAATCTTTTCTAACACCGGTATGATTATTTCTACCATCTCGATTTATACCTTTTAAAACATACAGAGAATCACACATAGTATGTAAAACAGAATAGTACATCCTACTAGCCGCAGTAATTAAATCATTGCAATTTAATGCTCTCATAGCAACATCAAAATGTATTTTAGTCTTAGGATTCATTAAGTTCACTCCTTAACAATTCTATATCACTTTTATCAACACCTATAGGTAACAAAAGTTTTTCATTATCGTAAATAAAACAATCATAATATAAATTGAGAGGAGACTCTGTCGAAAAATATAATTGAACATCTCCAGTGATACTCTGTATTAATATATAATCAGTTAAAAAATCTTTATTCTTATCAATAAATTCATGATACTTACTCATAATAATACCTCCCTAGGTTTTTCGAATAAACCTAAAAAATTCCAATCGACAGAGAAAAATATATCACTAAGTTCTTCGTATATCATATTATCTTTATCTAAAACTTCTATATCACTATCAGCAAATATAAAGAAAGAACCTGTTTTTCTATTATAAATAAATTTAAATTTATCCTTTGGCACTCCTGTAGTTTTCTCTAAACGATCTTTTACAGATAATTCAATTGAATAAGGCACACTTCTCATTATCAATATCTCCTTATTTTAAAATAAATCCATTTTATCTATTTGTCGGTTTTGTTGTGAATCTCTTAAATATGATTTAGCTAATTCTAAAAATTTTATAATAGTTCTTCTGGAGGCAACTAGATCTGTACCATACCTAGTTTCTGATTCAAAATCAGATAATCTAGCAGAATTATCACTAATCCATTTAGGGCAAGGAATCTGATGTGTATCTGCAAAATCACACAATTTATCAAAATCATGTACTTTTGGGAAAGGGACTTTAGTGCCTACAGACATATGATATTTGAATATCTTTTCGATTGCCTGTTGGACGTGATAAGAAGCCTGATCTAAGTAGATTTCTTCATCAAAATCTGATAAAGCTTTCTCTGCCATACCGATATCAGACGATGCTCTTTCCAACAAGTCAAATTTTCTCATAAACCATAACCCCCTTCTCCAAAATATCAATATAAACAGGATATCCAGCTTTACTGCTTTCTATCAAATGTTGCAATGATTTCCTTTTTAAAAAATCATAGTTTATATCAGGTAATTTACAATCTCTATATGAATAGTGATCCTCATTATAATCGCCTATTAAACAAACATCAAGGTCTTTATACCATAAATGAGCGGTAGTTACACTACTGCCAAAAATTATTATATGAGTCACCCAATCTGGCTTATTTTTTACCAAATATTGCACAGCATCCTGTTTATAAGGATGTATATGAAAATAAGGATATCCAATACAATCCTTATTTGGAAATTTGAATTTATTTTTATTCCATTCATAAATAGATACAGAACTACTACCATAAAAATAAAATAAATCTCGCTCTATATCTTCTAATGATAAGTCTAATATACCAGGATATACATACAAATTATAATAATTAATTAAATTTACTCTATTATTCAAAGCAAACTCTAGGTTATATTTAAGTGATTTCATATCACAAGGATAAACCTCACAATCAACCAGTATATCAACAACAGACTGCCGATTTTGCTCATTTCTAGCGTAATCTCCAAATAAAGAAGCCCGTCTAATAGAAGAATTATCTAAAATAGGTATGATCTCATTTATGACTTCTTGTGTAGTAAGCATAAATACCACCCCTGTAAATTAAAATAAATTCATTTTATCGATAATTTGTTGTTTTTGATTCTGTTCTTCTTGTTGCTGTCTAATAAATACTTGCATTTCTAGATAATAGGGCTCTAGATAATTTCTACTATAATTTTGTAAATCTAAACGTCTTTCGTAATCCACATGTTCCCTTATTCGTTGCCAGTTTCTAATATCATCACTACTTACTCTTCCTGAAATTTCTACAAATCTTTCACGTACAATTCTATGGGAAGGAGAAACAGTTATATCATAACACACTAATAAGGTATCACACATAGCATGTAAGCAACCATAGTAAATGCGACTAATAGCATCGCGATAATTACCATTATTCCAAAGTA
>Ga0099364_10000949_pt1 | contig 49287 bp, 39 predicted proteins | sample TergutTh196P3_FD_73070 | JGI IMG/M metagenome (GOLD analysis project Ga0099364, IMG submission 73070) | Microcerotermes parvus P3 segment gut microbial communities from Pointe-Noire, Republic of the Congo - Th196 P3 | ecosystem: Host-associated > Arthropoda: Insects > Digestive system > Gut ...
TTGCTCACATAGACCGCACTCGTCACAGTCCCTTTCGTCGCAGTCGACGAACATCTCGATAAGGCCGCTGCACAGATCGCAACCACGGCAATCATCGTCCTCGCCGTAATCCGTCTCCGGGTCGTTGCGAAAGCCCAGTATCTCCGCAAGTGACTCTCCTTGGCACGAGCCATCGCTGAAAATACCGGTTATGATTCTGTCTTCGTCACCTGATCGCGTTCCCGTCATAAGGACGGCGCGAATAACGCCTTCGTGGGTGAAAAGCTCGAAACCGGTTTCCCATTCGTCGCTTTCTCCCTGCATGCTTTGTTTTCGTAAGTCGTTGATCCTTGTCACTTTAGCTTTCCGCTTTTTGCCTTTAGCCATGTCCCTGCTCCTTTCCGTTAATTGTCGCTGTGCAAATACTCTCTTTTGGTCTTGCTGACGGCAAGCGCAGTCAACACAGCTCTTACGGCCTCTTCCATTTCTGAAACCGTCCAACAACCGCGGTTATCGCAGCTTTCGCATCTTGCGTGCCTGTGCTCTGCCTTGCCGTCCTGCCTTCGCAGGCAATGAAGCCAATTCTGCATGACCATTGAAATTTTTTCACTGTCCAATTTGTTCCCTCTTTCCGGGCTTGTGGTTGGGAAATGACCCCTCAACAAACGCCCCGCACAGATAAGGTGAGTCGCCTTGAAAACCCTTTTTGAGGAAAAAGCCGCCTAAAGACAGCCTTTTCCTCAGAAATAAGGTGCTTTAGCGGCAGGGGAACCCACAACCCCCGCTGCTATATCTAGTATGTTGGAAATGAAATTGCTTTTTTAACATTGCCATACGTGTTCGTCCCGGCAGTTATTAGCTATCTTGTTCCGCCGCGCAAGGAACCCACTTTTTAAGCAACCCGACAAGCCCGCTTTTATCTACCGGCTTTGAGATAAAGTCACTGAAACCATTTTCCATGTACATCTCTTTCATCCCTATCACCGCGTTTGCCGTCATTGCGACAATCGGCATGGCTTTGCTGCACGCTCTTTCCCGCTCCATCTCGCGAATCGCTTGCGTCGCCTGCACACCGTCCAAGCCCGGCATATAGTGATCCATTAGGACAAGGTCATAGTCTTTGGATTTTATTAGCTCGATCGCCTCGTCTCCGGATTCGCATGTCTCGGCTTGTACGCCAAGCTGCCCCAGCATCCCTTTCGCAACGACTAAGTTTACCCTAATGTCATCCACTATCAACACGCGGGCGCCCGGCGCGTTAAAGCTCTCAGGGGTATCTAACTCTGCGCTGCCGCTTACGCCGCCATTCAGGGCTTCAGCTATCGACATCGCATTTACCGGCATATTCAGCTTCTTGAGAGATACGTGGGAAACTTCTTCGCCGAACTCAGTCATAACAAGAATCTCAGTCCTGCCGCGTTTTTCCATGATAGTGTCTTTAAATAACTCAAACTCGGTTAACGATAAGGCTGCCGCGTCGTAAATGCCGCTTTTAAGCCCGTTGAAGAATCCTTCCCTGCTCTCAGCGACCAAGCAACCCACACCTAAGGTGCTTGCTGAATACCTGATGGATTCAGCGTATAACTTACGGGGCTCATAAGCGAGAATCGCTTTTGTGCCTGTGCGAGGCACAGATGCTATAGGAGACGCGGAACGGACTTTTTGCAGCAGATTAACGGAGAATTTACTGCCTTTGCCATAAGTTGATGACACCGCGATGTCGCCGTCCATTACGTCTGCAATGCCTTTCGCTATCATCAACCCCAAACCTGCGCCCTCGATATGTTTGTTTTTGTCAGCGTTAAGCCGCGCATAGCCTTGAAACAGCATTTTAAGGTCTTCGCGTCTTAAGCCTATACCTGAATCCTCAATATCCGCCCGGAGGCGAAGGCTGCCGGCAGACGCATCGCCCCAAACAGTTAAAGACACAAACCCTTTCTCGGTGTACTTGACTGCATTACCCAGCAGGTTGAGCAGCACTTGCCTCACTCGCGTCTCATCCCCAATTAGCGCGTCCGGGAGGTTGCTGTCTATCTTAACCGTGAACATTAGCCGCTTTTCAGCTGCTTTTACCCTAATGATGCTAATAACGCCTTTTATCATAGCAGATAGAGAGTAATCCCTTTCACTTACGTCGAGTTTCCCTTTTTCGACTTTTGAAATATCAAGTATGTCATTGATGATTGCCAGCATCCCCACGCTCGCCTGTTTTACCGCAAGCATGTGTTCGAGAGCAGCCCCTTTGCCCACAGCGGCGATGGCTAGTTCTGTCATCCCCATTATTGCATTCATCGGCGTTCGTATCTCATGGCTCATGTTTGCGAGGAAATCTGTCTTTGCACGGTTGGCGCTCTCAGCCATCTCCAAGCGCCGCTGTTCGGTGATGTCGGTAAAAAAGCCTTCTATTATGCCCGGCTCCCCGCCCTCGGTGGTTTCCGTTACGCGGCTGCGTTCCCAAACCCATTTCTCAGTGCCGTCTTTTGCTATTATCCTATATATGTGTTCCATAGGCTGCCCCGCCGGCAGCGTCCCCATTCGGGTCTTTTCAAACTCTGCCCTGTCTTCCGGATGCACGATATCGGTAAACCTTATCCATCTGCCGGTAAAGTCCCTCGGCTTGTACCCTGTCAGTTTTAGGCAGCCTTCGCTGACCAGCGTGCAGGTGTAGTCCGGTGGATCGTTAAGGCATTGATACGCTACGCCGGGCAGGTTGTCCATCATAGCTTTTGTGCGCCGGGCGAGGGCATGCCGTATTGAGCTCTCCATTGCCAGCGCCGCGAAGTCGGCAAGCGATGCGGCAAACCCCTGTTCGGCAAACGACCACTCGCGTTTTTGAGGATAAGCCTCACAACGGTCTTGTTCGATACAGACCGCGCCGGCAAGCCTGCCATCCACCCGTATCGGTGCGCTAAGCATAGCGCATAACCCGGATGAGTGTTCTGATCCAATAAACGAAGCGGATAGCTTAGCGCCGCTTGAGGCAATGACGCGCTGGGATTCAAGCAGGTTGACAAACCCATCCCTGCCCTTTAGGCTGAAATCGGCTTGGGTAAAAGCGTTTTCTTGCTCAGAGTCGTAATAGGCGATATTTTTCAACGTTTGCCCGTCGTTTACAAGCCTCCAAACCCCGACCCTATGTGTGCCCAATGCGCGGCACGCCCTTTTTGATATTGCCGAACACACGTCCTTTAATGTCCCTTGGCTGAAGTCTGTAATCCTTGTAATTTCTGCCATCACATCGTTAAAAATATCTGCGTCGCTGACTCTGGATGCATTGTATGCCGATGCGAAAGCTATTACCGTTACAAAAAAGGCTAGTGGGGCATAGTCGTTTTCAAGTAGCCTTGCTGCATAAAGGGCGCTAAGCACAGGCGGGATAATCGTCGATGTGCCCATGGCGAGCAGGGCGAAACGCCTGCGGGGGCTCTTGGTGATGTGTCTCATCAGGATGCAGTATGCTGTTGCTGATGCGACGGATGCAAGGCAAATGTGAGCCCAAAAGACCGACCCGTATGTTGTACGTTGAAAATCGTGTGACATGTAAAAAAGCCCGTGCAGCGGATTTGTGACCGCCACAAGGGCAAATATCATCGGCAAGATATGCGTAGCGTATGCGAGCGGGCGCAGCTTTGCCATGCCCGACCTTGTAAAGTCAAGAAAATACCAAAGCGACAGGTAGGGCACAATACATGCAGCAGCCATCTTTACAGTCAGAACCATTTCAAACATCTCAGAACCCACAACCAACGCTCCGATGTCCGATGCCGTCCAAATAATTGCCGCTATGCAAAGCGCGTAAAACTTCCTTGCGTGCCTCACGGGCATGCCTCCCGTGCGAAATTTCAGAAGCAGGTATGCCATTGCCCCAATGCTAAGCATTGATAATATATATAGCGTTTCCGTTATCATTACAGTGTTGGCGCGTAGCCCGTGTGCGGATATAGGCGCGCCACCCCTTTCAAAAGCAGTCAGCGTAAAAAAAATACACACCCTAGTATGTCAGATTCAATTCTCAAAATACCGAAGTGCAAAAAAAAATAAGGGCCGTCCGAAGACGGCCCTTTCCGTTAATTAAAATATTCGCAGTCGTTATTGTCGCTATTTTCAACTTCGCTGTCATCCTGTCCGTGTATGATGTCCACCTCTTCCATTATCGGTTCAAAGTCCGGGTACACGTTAGTTTTGAGGGAGCCTTTGCTGGGTATGTGGTCTTCGGCGCCATGATAACCGGCCAGTTCAGTTTTTAGCGTATTTAATGCGCTTGTGTGAAGTATGTTGATTTCATTCGCTTTGACGGGTTTCAGGCTGCTCTCAGGCGCGTCGGGGTTTCTCTGCTTTGCGAGCTGCATGCCGATATCTGGGTTTTTGCTGGGTTTGTCGTCTTCAAGGTGCTTGAGGTTGATTATAAGCCGTTGATCATCGGACAGCTTTGCGAGGGCTTTTGCGGTAGCTTCGGCTGTTTCCTTTTTGATCGCCATTTCTTCCGGATCCAACGCTGTGACATCCGACATGCGAGAGAGCCCGGTGCCTTCATCGTCTATGCTTATGGGATTGACTTGTGTCAATTTTAAGTATGCTCTATGCGCAGCTAGAAGCCCAGTGCCCATTTCGCCAGCGACTTCTGAAAGCGTGGGGTTAATTATTCCGTCGTTTTGAAGTTTCGCTACGGCTTCCTTGTACTTTTTGACTTCTGCTTGATAGTGGGGAGAGAGGTTTTGCATTGCGCCCGTTACTCTTGAAACAGCGTTTTTTATGAATTTTACTGCGTAAGTGGAAAATGCTCCCTTGCTTGGGTCATACCCAGCCATGCTCTGAAAAAGTCCCATTCGCCCGGCGTTCATCAGGTCATCCATGCTTGAGGTTCCAACGTAGGAGTGGTACATGTTATATATCATTTGCGCAACCAGCCCCTCATTCTCCGCTATAAAATCATTTGCCGCTTCCTGCGATTTGAGCATCTGCTCTTTTGTCGGCCTTGCGCATGTCTCTGCCAGTTCCCTGAGCTTTTCCATCGACGGCGAGTTTAGCTCTTTTTGCCATTTTTGCTGTAACTCGTATATATGACTGTCGGGTTTGCCGTTAACGCGGGCATTTTCAAGCTTTTCTTCATATTTTTCATTTATCCGACTTAGTTTTTGCTGATACATATGCACCCTGTCAATACCCGCTTGATAGACTTTTATGCGCATTATATTTGAGTCATGGGGTTTTCCGGTGCTCGGTTGTGTGCTATGTTTTTGCATTTAAGAGTACCCCCGTTCAGTTGAAATCCATTGGATGTCGTATATGCCTCTGTAAATATTTTCATCACTCCCCTTTATCTCATGTAAGGTATTGAGTAGTTCATTTTCCTCCTTTGAAATTTGAGAAACCTCGAATGTGATTTGGTTATTATTATTAAGTGCTTGGTTAGTTTTGATTACGTCCCTTAGCCACAAATCAAACATGAATTCTTCTTCTAACTCATCCGGAGTTGAGAGTAGATTTTGCAACACTTCATTGTGATTTTCGATGCCATATGTCACAACAACATGGCTTTTGCCTTTCTTCTTTTTCTTAATAATAGCTTCGCTTCTAAAGGCTTCATACGTCTGAGCGAAGCAATATTTTGGAGTTGTTGAATACGTGTGAAACACGAGCCTGTTTTCTGTCTGCATTTTTCTAAATAGCGATGATACAGCGTCATCAAAATCATAAATTGAGTGGGTTATGCCGGAGCAGAGTATATTGACAACCGTTTCTCCTTCATTGTTTTGTTCAGTTAGCGCAATGTCTTTTTTTTGTGATTTGATTATTTCTTTTTCAAGTCTTATTGCGTCGAGAGTGTCCAATATGAGCTTTTTTTCTGAGTCTATTCCAATAACCTTGCTTTCATAATATCGCTCACCCTTGCTGAAAACAACGTTTTTACCAACGGTCCAGTTAAGCATTGAGTTATGTTCTTTGGCGATCTCATTTAGATCCAAATCAATAAGAGATGTTATCTTAAAAATTTCATTAAGGCTGAATGCATTTCGCTTAAGTTTGTTAGATAACGTCCGTTGGTCGATTTTTAAATGAGTTGCAAGCCAGCGTTGGTTTTTACCTTTTAATTTCAGCGCTTCTCTTATGTCATTACCAATTCTCAATGAATCACCACCGTTTCTTGTATGTTACTCTACCAGAATAATTCGTCAAAGTCAAGTATTTTGTGAATTAATTATCAATCATTTTGACGAATTATTTTATATTAGTATTAATTTTTCGCTATAAAGCGCTGCAAATAGGTGAGTTTTCACATTGCGGGCGACTTATGCAATATTAGAAATATTTATAGGAGAGTTTCTAATTCATAGCTTTGCGTTATGCAAACAAGCAAGTAAATCGCTTTCGCTCTTTGATATTTGGGATAGTTCATATGAAATATAGCTTGCGCCTTTTAGCGCGGGAATCTGTGTTGCCGCTCTTTGGATCCATTCTACAAAGCGATTTTCAGTTTCACGCTCTTTGTAAAAAGCCAGCGTATCCGCTGTAAAATGGCTGTTTGACATCATAGCGTAGGCCGCCGGGGTGAGTTCCTTGCTCCATTTTTCTTTTTTGAAAGCTCTCTCTATTCTGAAAACTTCAATGATATTAAAGTCTATACGCTTGGGCTCTGTTGAGAACGCGAAGATGGTTAGCCTGTTTTCGGTCAGAAGTTTTTCAGAAAGCGCTGACCCCCATCCATTAAAGTCAAAAACGGAGTGCCTTAGGTAAGATCGGAATATTTTAACTGACGCAGTGCCATCATCAGATAACATAGCTTCTGTAGTTAAGGGCTTTATTCCCAACTCAGGCATTTGCTGAATTTCAAGTTCATAACCCACGTTAAGTAAAAGATTCTTTTCTGAATCAAATCCGAAAGATTTACTTCTATAGCCCTTTCCGTTTATTTCAACGTCAACGGACTTATTTATGAGCCAATAAAGCTCGGGTTCGTCTTTTACGAGTAAATTCAAGTCAATATCTAAGTATTTTGCGGCCAAAAGGAGTTCCTCAGCCGTAAAGTATCCGTTTGAAAATTTGTTTGATAAGGTTCGTTCGTCACATTGAAGCTTTTCTGAAAGCCATCGCTGCGTTTTGCTTTTTTCTTTAAGCGCTTTCCTAATTTCATCGGCAATTCTCAATTTATCACTGCTTTCCTCATATGTTATGTTTTCTATTATTGCATATAATTTCTATTTTGTCAAGAGTTATTTATTTCTGCTCCATTATTTTTCCATTTATTTGTGCGTTAATAATAAATATTGACTCCATATTTCTTAAATATTTCTATTTTATATATATTATTCGTATGATTTAGAATTTTTAGGAACTGGTCACAAAGTGTAAAGCCATCATTTGAGGGGTATGACGTTGCGGTAATTGCCGGCGATTATTTGGGCATGGATCCTGCCCTTGCGCTGACAAGAATCGACAAGCTGTGTAAGCGTGGATATAAAATAAATGCCTTACGCCGCCCGAGGGCGAAGTTCCTCAGTTAAAAAACCGCCCTCTCCGGGCGGCTTTTTCTTATTGCAACTCGCATCCGCATTGTCGGCAGTGCTTCAGCCCTACAAGGCTTGCGTCAGCGGCATACAGGCTATCCAGCCCAACACGCCTGTTTTCCGAATACAAAACTGCATTGCAATTACCGCAAATGCAGTCCCTTGAGTAGTAGTCGTGTCCGTGCAAGGTGAGCCTCTTTGGGCTGGAATAAAGCTTTCTTACCTTTGTCGCGCTTGCAACTGCCATTAAACGCACGCTCCTACCGCATCTTGTGTTTCGCTACGCAACATTATGGCACATTTTGCGATTTTGTCAATAGGATATTTTACAAGCATATATCGGAAAGCCGCAGGAGGCTAAACCTCTCCTGCGGCTTCCTCATTTCCCCAAAAGCCTATGCCGGCATAAGCGCGTATGCGCCAACCCCGCTCCGAGCCATGCCCAGTACCTTTCTGATACCCAACAGTGATGCCTCATTCATCATCACGGCATCGTTACCATCACACATCTGAACGACAGGCGTCCCGACCGTTGCATCGTCCACGACCGAAATAATCGTCCCGACCCTGCCGTCCGTCAGCTCCACGACGCTTCCCTCGTAGTCGTTCTGGAGGCTGCGGATCAGAAGAAGCGCGGAATCTATGTCTGCATTCCGTATAGCTTCGGAATACACCTCTCTGAACGCCTCAAATGGGCACATACGCTTTTTATAGGGCCGCTCAGCCGTCAATGCCTCAAATATGTCGCATGCCGCTACTAGCTTTGAGCAGGCTGTGAGCTCGTTATAGCCTATTCCTGACGGATACCCCGCCTGGTTACGCTTAACGTGGTGCTGTAAAGCGGCAAGCTTTACGTCGTCGCCTAATCCATCGTAGGACGATAGTATGGTATACCCATACTCTGTATGTCTTTTCATTTGGGAAAACTGCGCTTCGGTCAACCGCCCCGTGGCCATTAAAGTCTTTTCGCTTATATGCACCTTCCCTATATCGTGAAGCGCGCCTGCAAGCATAAGGTTTTCAACATCTGTCCTATCATACCCCTGTGCGTGCCCGATCACCATAAGGAGCGCGCTGACGTTCAGGCAGTGCGCCTGAGTATAGTGTGCCATATTATTCATACAATTGATAAGAGGCACTATCTGGCTAATTCTACAGTAGCTGACGACGTTCTGCATAAGCTCCATGACTATCTTCGGATTTATCGCCCCGCAGCTCAAGATTTCACCGAACGTGTTATTCACGTTTTCTACTGCGTGGATGTAGTGCCTGCTAAACGTGTCAAGCAGGTCCTCGTCCACTATATGTTGCCTGCGCAGGCTGGCGCGTATTATGCCGTACTTCTTGCCGTAGTGCTTAAGCAGGTCTGCCGTGCGGTTGTTTATCGCAGTGCCGGCTGACAGCAAGAGCACGCCGCTGGAGTCGACAAGGTCTTGCGCGAGGATGTATCCCATCTTAAGATCAAGGACGTCTACCGTCGCGAACTCGGTTTCCTCTTTCTTTCTGAATATGCTCATTTTTGCGTCGGCTTCGGTGCCCTGTCTGTAGGGTGCCATGCCGCTCCTTTCTGAGTTTTGGATTTATATTATTATGTCGGATTAATGCTTGTGATTATTTCTCTCCTACAAATAATTCGGCTGGTGATAATTGCTTTTCGTGCGTGAATAGTAAGAAAACCGCACACGTGAGCGGCTTTCTTCACCAGTCATTAGCAAAAAGCTGGAGCGTTTGAGTGGATGCGGCGCGCAGCTCAGTCCCACCAAGTATACATGTTTTCCTTCAGAAGCTCTGCCAGTCTGTCGAAGTCCGCGTCGGAGTCCACCTCAGCCTGCCTGTAAGCGTCATGTATATCTTGATGATATTGTTTCACTTGGATCAGCAGCCTGCCCGTTTCGTCCGGGTCGGGGCTTTCCGCCAGCTCAAACCTGCCGCCCACAAACTCGAAATACCCCTCTCGCGGATCTTTGCCGGCTTCGATGCCAACCCAGCCGCTATCCTGCGCAATAAAGTCGCCGCTTGTGCTGACGCTGCCTCTGGCACAATGTGTAATGAGATGCTTGTACTTTGGATATTTCTCATCAACCTCTTCCCTGCGCCTGAACATGTAGTCATGCGGTTCTTTCATCCGCTCAAGCAGCTCGACCGTTTCTTTTGCGGTGGCGATTTTGCACTGCTTGTGTTCTTCGAGGGAGCAGCCGTACTTTTCTTCAGTTTCAACATAATCCCTCAGATGGGTCTGCATGACGTTGATCATGCCGCCAAACCCGTCCCATGGGCGCAGCCCGCAAATTGTTTTACGCCATATCTTACGGTTACGCCTGCCATTCTTTGCGTCGTGGTAGTTATCTTTTAAGCTCCGCCATTTCCAGCCTATACGCGTGGCTATGCCAGGCTTTTTGTTTCTATTCAATATGTCGTCGAAGATATGCCCCATGTGCTGCGATACGATGTCGTCGTCTGCTTTTTGGCTTTCTGGGTTGCGTGTCTTAAGTTTTTCGGCAGTTTCGGCGCTTAACGGCTGTGATTGCATTAGCATTCTGATTCCCCCTAGTTTTTTCTCAAATTGTCTGCGGTTCCTATTGTGAATATGTCTGATTCGTGGCGTGTTTTTAATTATTTTGTAGGAGAGAGTCATTTTGCTCACAAATCTGACATATTGTATTTGAAATGGGGGTGTGTGCGCGTGCGATAATTCCTGAGCTTCACTGCTATATCACATAAAAGAGCATTGCGCGACGAATGGACAGAGAATTAATTCAGAACAACACCTTGCGAACAATGGCATCGCTGCTTACAATTGAGCAATTCGACAAAATCAAAACATACATAGAAAATCTCAGCGACGAAGAGTTTAACGAGTTTGTTGAGTCTAAACGCCAAGCCGCGGCTAATTCTGCGCCAATAAGTTTGCGCGACTTACTGTACGCAGATGTAGAAGCCCTCGCAAAAAGCGGTGTTAGCCCGCATGAAATGGCGACAAACAGTATTAACATAACTTTCCTTAACGAAGACTTAAACAATGATCTTGTGAACTCATTAAGTAAATCGAGGCCTAGCGATTTAATTTGCTTAAGTGGAGCTGATGATATTTTGCTTATGAATCTCTGGAAAGACTCCGTTGATAGCGTTCTAAAAACGAAAGCAGTTATAATCCCCTCGGATCTGTTTTTTGCCGGTACTGTCCCGCTGCTTGATTGCAGAATTATCATCGACGAACGAAAAGACTATCCTGGTGGAGGTATTTTAGAGTATCGGGTTGTTGTGTTTGAAGATTTTGTGGATCGCATTCAAAACTCAAAATATGAAGATACTATTGTCGGTGCAGTTATCCACATTCAAAAAACCGGACACAAGATGATTATGCCAATAATAGCTGTAAAAGGCGTTGCATACATAGCCAGTGGTCCGCTAGGGCATGATGGCATGAGCCAAGAGTATAAGAAAAAAGTGCAGGAGAGTACGACCGTCCAATCCATAGTAAATATGTTCACTGCGCTTATGGAGACTTGGTATGGCATCCAAATTGCGTTGTTGCACCCGCAGATAGAAAATGTTTTTCGGAACTCAAAAACAGTCGTCGATGAAGCGGCAAGCAGGAAAATCACAAAGAAAAAGAAAAACAAGGTAAAATACATTAGAAGACACATTTTAAATTCGGATGAGTTGAAGAGTGTAACCAACCGCGATTCACAATCTAGGTCGCGTCGGACGCTTGCATGGTATGTCATAGGGCACTGGAGGAGAGTTCAAGGAGGAGGCAAAATCTTCGTGCGTCCGCACTGGAGAGGCGTGCTTAGGCATGTTAAGGCAGCTGTCCCTGAAAGAGACCGTGTTATCGCTCAGACGGACAGTTCGCACAGCTAACCAAATGCGCTGCGGCATATGCCGTGCAGCGCTGAATAACTTGCAATCCCTTAAGAAATAAAATATAATACTAAGATATATGGAGGAACTTTTTTTTTATGGCAAATCACGCTAAATCATTTTTCTCTGCACAGTTCCGGTTAAAGCCGGAGCCGTTCCAAGCCCATATCCTCGATAAGAGATTCGAGATAGGCCGCGAGATGTATAACAAGCTGCTGGCGGCGTCGCAGCGCAGATATAGGGAGATGGCAAAAACACGGGAATATCGTGAACTCATGAAACAGTTAAAAAATTGCCCTACCGACGAAACGCAAGATATTGAGTCTAAGCTTGACGATATCCGTGCAAAGTACAGAATCAGCGAACAGGGCTTTCTTGAGGACGTTGAGCCGATGCAGCGGCATTTCAGTGGTAACATCGACGAATTATCCGCAAGAAACATTGCGCTTCGCCTTTGGGCGGCTTACGAAGAGCTGCTGTCCGGTAAAGTCGACAATCTGCAATCGGCCAGCCCCGAGCAGTTTGACTATATTGAGGGCGAGCCCGGCAATGGCGGGATTGAGTTTGCAGACGGTTTTCTGATGTGGGGTGATAGGATTAAAGTTCCTGTGGCAATTAACCGCAATGACGCGTATGAGGTGGAAGCTCTCCAACACGAAATTGCCCGCTGCCGCATCGTTAGAAAGATAACTGACGGTAAAAGCAAGTATTATCTGCAAATCGTGTTTAAGGGTGTCTCGCCACGCAAGACAAAGAAACAAGCAGCCGCCGCAATCTCCTGATGCTGGCTTGTGGGAGTATATGGTGTGTCATAGCTTCCCGACGGTAATGCGGCGCATATCTCTCACAGCCTGCGCTGCCCAAGTAAAAAGCCGCCATATTCGGCGGCTTCTTGCTATCCAAACGCGACAGCGTATAACCGTACTTCCGCTGCCGCCTGTAAAGTTTTTCACGCAACCGATTTTCTGAAGAAGTATTCTTCAAACCAAAAACTTAATCAATAAACAACACCAATGATGGATAACAAATAAGTGGAAAACAATACCAATAAACCTTAACTGCTTTTCATTAGATAAATGTATTATCGTCTTAGGTCGCGTGCGGAACGCCGCTGTTTTCGTGATGACTAAACCTCGATCTCATGCGTTAGGTTTGCCCGGTCTATAGCCATTTGAAGCTTCACGATGTCCTCGGTGACGACTCTTAGGCTTTCGCGGCATTCTTCCCTGCCGTAATTGGTCTCAGTCCACTCCACGGCTCCGCCGTACACGGTGCGCCGGGTTTTGGGTTCCTTTCTTGCCATGTGTTCAAGCGTCGCCTTTTCGATATTGAGCTGAGCCATATAAATAATGCATTCTCCAATAGTCATGCCGAGCTCCTGCACTTGCACGGTAGCGTTGGCATGATGAAGCTTGTGTCGCATGCTGCGGATATCGGCATCAACTTCCTTAATTGCCTTGCGAGTGTCATCGAAAGAATAATAGTTGGTGTATGGCCTATCCTCGTCCCCGCCGTATGTAATTGTGCAATTCTGGTCTTCCTCCAAGAGTATTTCTGATTTCTGTTTTTCAAGCAGCGCTATGCGCTTAATGGCTTCTTTAAGACAGAGTTTCACTTTTAATCTCCTTTCTGTTGTGATTTAGGTGACATAATATTATGTCAGAATTGATCGTGATTTGAGTGCTGTTTCGTAGGAAAACAGAATTGTTCACAGTTTTTTCGCTTTTGCGGGCTCTGCGCCTATGAATTTTCCGCTTTCTTATGATCATTGCGATTCTGACATATTAATGCCGGTACTTATTTTTGTGATGAGCGGGAGCGTCGGAGCATTAATATTGCCTTTAGTTTATTGGGAGGTCTGCATTTTGGATAATTTTAACGAGATTCTAAAGCGCATCTTTCTTGCAAACATGATAAACCCGGAGAAAGTAATTCGCAAGTCGTTTCTGCAACTTCTCAAGTCCAGCGAGTTCAACGGTGAAAAACCAGACGGTACGCTTTTTATTTTTCCGGAGTTCGTCATCCTCGAAACGGAAACACGTTCCTTTCACGCAAGTTATGAAGTGTCTGAAATCGGCGAAATCACGTGGGATAGAATAATTGACCTAGAAATGGCGTTAGCCCCTGCTATTAGAATTCTGGAAGAAAAAACCCGTGAAAACATCGCTATAGCCACTGCCGCTAACTAAAGGCAAAGAAAAGCTGCCTCATTCGGCGGCTTTTTCTTTTCCAACTCACCCTACCTGCCCACAAACAACCCCCGCCAATCGCCCCGCCAGCCCCGTGTTCCTCTTGCTGGTATTGGCGTTTTTTACAGCGCATCCGATAGCCTTTTTCGACCCAATCATAATCAACACCTTCTTCGCCCTCGTAATTCCTGTATAAAGCAGGTTGCGCTGCAACATTTTGAAAAATTGCATTGTGAACGGCATTATAACGACGGGATACTCCGATCCTTGGGATTTATGGATTGACACGGCATAACTAAGCACCAGCTCATCAAGCTCTGATGCCTCGTAACTAACCTCGCAGCCGTCAAAGCAGACGCATATACCCCCGTCCTCCGCGTCGATTGAGCTAATTACACCCATGTCTCCGTTAAAGATGTTTTTGTCATAGTTGTTCTTTATCTGCATTACTTTGTCGCCCAGCCTGAACTCTGTCCCTCCTCGCTTAACGCACTCAGCGCTCGGGTTTAGCGCAGCCTGTAAGACCGCGTTCAGGTTTGATGACCCGTTTTCGCTGCGGTTCATCGGGCAGAGCACTTGAATGTCCTGCACCGGGTCTATGCCGTAATACTTCGGCAGCCTGACCTTGCAGAGCTCCGCTATCGCCTGCGGTATCAAAGAGCTGTCTTCCTGCTCTATGAAGAAAAAATCTGTGCTCTTGCCATTGCTCAGAGACGGGAATGTCCCCTTGTTTATCAAGTGGGCGTTTTTTATTATGTCGCTGCCCTGCGCCTGCCTAAATATCGCGTTAAGCCTTATGACCGGCACCGCGCCCGATGCAATTATGTCCGACAGGACGTTGCCGGGACCGACTGACGGAAGCTGATCAACATCGCCTACAAAGATAATCTTCATTTCATCCGGAACGGCTTTCAGTAGGCTGTTCGTTAAGACTACGTCCATCATAGAGAACTCATCGACTATAAGGGCGTCCCCTTCAAGCGGGTTATTCGCGTCATGCTCGTAGCCATTGGGCGGTTTGTAGCCAAGCAGCCTGTGTACGGTCTTTGCCTCAAACCCGCAGGTTTCGGTCATGCGTTTAGCGGCTCTGCCCGTCGGTGCCGCAAGCAATATATCCAAGCCAAGCTGCTTTAGCAGTGAGATAATCCCGAGTATCGTAGTGGTTTTCCCCGTGCCGGGGCCGCCCGTGATAACAAGCGCCTTTGACAACAACGACTGCTTTATGGCTTCTTTCTGTATGTCGCTGTATTTTATGCCCACACCTTGCGGGTGTAGCTTTTGAGCTTTTGCCATAAGCGAGTCAATCTGACTCACCAACCCACTCGGCGTCTTCGGAGCAGATGCCGCCTGAATAGCGGCCAGCCTGTTTGTGACGCCGATTTCGCTGTAATAAAGAGGCGGTATGTATATGGCGTCCTGATCGTCTTTTATAACGTCGCCTTCTTTGATGATGTGATCCATCGTCATTGATATCTTATATCCCTCTATATCGAGAAGCTCCGCTGCCGCCTCGGTAAGCTGCTCCCTTGCTGCGTAACAGTGCCCGTCGTTTGAGAGCTGGTTAAGCGTATGCAAGATGCCGCCCCTGCACCTGACGTAACACGCCTTGTCAAACCCAAGCTTTTCGGCGATTCTGTCAGCCGTCTGGAATCCGATGCCCCATATGTCATCCGCCAACCTGTAAGGGTTTTCCCTCACTGTCCCGATGCTGTTGCTGCCATATGCCTTGTATATCTTGACGGCATGGCCTGTGCTTACGCCGTGTCCGGTTAGGAATAGCATAAGGTTCTTGATTTCTTTCTGTTCCTCCCATGCTTTCTTGATTGTTTCAACGCGCTTTTTGCCTATTTTGTCAACGCTAACGAGGTCGTCGGGGCTGTTTTCGATTACGTTCAAGGTTTCCGTGCCGAACTTCTCAACTATCTTTTTTGCGTACATTGGACCTATGCCTTTTATTAGGCCGCTGCCAAGGTACTTTTCAATGCCATAGACAGTGGCGGGCAGTGTCTCTTCCCAGCTTGAGGCGACGAATTGCTTACCGTACTTGCTGTCAACCTTCCATTCGCCGCGGACGGACAGGACGCAGCCCACGCTGACGCTGGCCATGCTGCCGACAATTGCGACGAGGTCTGTGAATCCTTTCGCTTTCGCCTTGATGACGGAATAGCCGTTTTCTTCATTTTGGTATGTGATGCGTTCTACAACGCAGCGTAAGAAGTCCATATTTCTTCAGCCCCTAGTCGCTGTCTTTTTCACTCTTGCCAAAAACTCATTATCAGAAATGTCGCTTTCCGCCAGCTCAAGTAGCGGTTTAAAGAAAGGAAACTCTTCCCAAACATTTACTCTGTCGGAAAATGCGTTTATACCCATACCCCACGGTGTATTGTGACCATGGACTATTCTTTGCCCTTGCTCATCTTTCGTTAATAACAGTGTCCCGCATTCGTTGAGCAGCTTGTTTGCTTCTTCCCTTGTAAGCGCGTCGTCAATGGTTTTCCAAAAAAAGTGTTCCGGACACTCGAACGTGCCCTGCTTTACGGCAAAAAGCGCATGCCGCCAGCTAAGTAATTCCTCGTCGGTATTGCATTGCGCATCCGGGATAAACCAGTACGGGTTTTCGGCGAGGCAATGGCCGTACATCGTTTCATCGCTGAGACTGGGTTCCTCTATGTTTTCGTGAAGTTTCCAGTGTTTGCAACCTACTGCTATGGATTTGCCCATATGTTTGTGTAGCGCATCGCAGTATCCGGATATGAAGTCTGTGTGCCCGCATGTAGTGCAGTCTTTTTCTGCGGTTAAACATTCGCTCATTTTGCATAACTCCGTTCTGGCGCAATATATCGCGCCTAGTATTTCCAAAATTCTCTTACGGCTTCTTTGGCAGTTTTTGCTCTATGCCTTTTGTCAGGCACTGCCAAGGTGTTTATCTATGCCGTTATGCGTTTTAATACGCAGCGTAAGAGGTCCATGCTTCGGTCTCCTCAGAGAAATATTGTTGGGAGCTCTTGATCTTCGTATTCAATTCTCCTAACGTGTCTTTCGCCGAGCCATCGAAGTGTGTCTGATCTGCTTTTGGAATCGACCAAAACGATATCGTCTTTTTTGCTTTGAAGCCAAAAATCGCCGGTTATATTATTCTTTTGTAGGTATTTTTCTAACTTCATTTTATTCCACCCCTAACGCGTCTGATAGCTTCACAAGGCCGTCTTCAATATATACCTCGTGTTTTGCGATGCGCTCCCAAACTTCAAGATAAAGCCCCGTTACCCCGCCAGAGTCGCCCGGGGTGTTTCTATGGCCTGCAACGCCTTTGCGAAAATTATAATATTCATTGCCGCAGACTTTAGAATATTGCGCTTGTAGCAACAAGTATTTCTTTGCTGACGCTTTATTTCTTTGGAGTGGCAGCTTAAGCTTGCTTCCATCGCCAAACTCGATGACTCCCCGGTAATTTTTCTTCCCCATATCATCGTCCTCTTTCTAATCACTATAACGGCTGGCGTTAGGAAAAGTGCTGAAGTCGATGCGGATGTGGCTGCGTACCATGTTGTGTGCTATATTGCGGACAAAAGCATTCAGCTCCGCACCGCTCAGGTTCATTTGTTGGATTTCAGGCAATGGCAGGATATTGTTGGTTAACCATTCCATGAGGTTGTCATAACAGAGAAAATCAAAGGAATTCGGGTTATCGCCGAACCGCTCAAAGTCATGTCTGCACAAACGTGAAATACGCACGGCAAGTTCTTCTATCGCCTTACCCGAAATGGTGAGCTGTCCTTTGTGGTAAATTGTTTCGTGTACAATGTATTCAACGAAATCTTTAGTTGTGAATGCAAAGAGAGGCTGGTCTTTGTCCGATACGATTTGCTCGTAGGTGAGTAGCGTATCGTCTCTCCTTTTTTCATGATGTTTTAGCTGGCTATACATAAAATCCAATACATCCTGCCTCGTTTCAAATTGTTGAATAATGTTCTGATATTTTGACGCCTCAAAGGCGTGTTCGGCTATTTCTTTTCTGGTTAACTTCCCGGATGCGTCAGAGAGTGGCTTTGTGTTGATGCGCATGGCTGCTAAGGCATATCCCCCATCAGACAGCATGAATACACTCATTATGTCAAAAACTCCACTGGTTTCTTCTCGCTGATATAAATAAGGCCTATGTCCTGTAAAATCCCAGAAAGAAACATTTTGCATCATGGTGTTTATAATTATCTGCTCATCTTCGGTAGTTGGTGCTATTGGCGGGTCTATATCCTGCGGTTCGAGCTGATGACCGCATATGCATTTATTTGTCGGGAAACTCCCTCTTGGCGTGTGCGAGTTGTAGCTTGTTACCGAGCAGTACAGTGCTTTCGAGCCGCATTTCGGGCATGTACACGGTTTGTTAGTTGTTGTCATAATTGAACCTCCAATCTTTTATATCGTATGCGCCACCCCTACGCGGGACCTGCCACGTTGACGGAACTTTCCTCAGTGTGAGCAGCGGGGAATGACCGCCATTTTTCCTCGTAGGCTTTTGTCTCGGCTGTCCGCCTGATGTCATCGGGGATATCGTGAATATCACCGCTTAGCTTCACAACAGATATGCTCGCAAGTTCCCTCTTCCCCGTGAGTTCCTCGTACATGAGCGTCCTGATTATTGCGTCGTTGTTTGAATGTGCCCAAACCCGGTGCGCTATGTTAACGTCGCCTCTTGACGGCAATTGCGCGATTGTGATGTATTGGTTCATAACAAAAGTCTCCTTTTAGCTTCTGTCTTTTTGGATGAAAGTCTGCATATTTATTATGTCAGAATTGCGCATTATTATAGCGCTTCCCTACAAACATTTTGTCTATTCCTTAGGCGCATCGCTAAAAAACTGTTTGGCAAGCAGAATCTTCATTAACATTTCGCCCGTCCTTGCCCGAACCCTCGGGTTTCCAAAATAATAATATCGAAAACACCCATCAATGTTATCGTGCCTATGTTTGTTCCGGTATTTAAGCTCCTTCGATTTGTCTTTTCCTTTGTATTTGGTCTCATTCACGCAGCTCGTGTCTTTTATCGACGCTAAATCGCTAAGCAAGGCATCGGCGTCGAAGTTGGTTTTTATAGCGTTGGCAAGAGCCTCGACATCGGCTATGTCGTCGGAAAAATACGCTTTAGAAAACATGTCCTTATCTATGTCCTCCTTGCCGCTGCGCCTGACGATTATTTCTACTTTCAAATCCCGCGCCTGTTCCAACAGCAGCCAATCCGGTATCTTTTTGAGGCCCAATAAATGGATCGCCCTTGCATTTGCGAAAGTTTCGTTCATTAGTTCATAGGCTGCTTCATATTCCTCGCCGAGGAATTCTTCAAGCCTATAAAAACCTTTTACCCCGTCGGTGTCTCCCGCGCAGGCGTGAGCCATTTCATGAAGTAAAGTAAACACATCTACCCCTTTAAACTGAACTGCTGAAATGACAGCGATATTGCGATGAGCGTTATACCATCCTGATACTTCGTCAAGCGTAGTCGTGAAGCCGTCGTCGATTTCGATTTTTAGTTCCTCTAGCCTTGCGATGCATCCGCCGGCGGATTCCGGGTATATGCCGTTATCCACACAATATTTATAACGCCTAATGAAAGTCTTACGTATTTTTTCAAGCGTTTCCTTATATTTATCGCTGTAATCGGCAAACTTTCCGCAAACACGCTCTAAGAAACGTATGATTTCTTCGTCCGTCATACTTTTAACCGGCCTTAGGTAGTCTGTACCGTCAAAGAGCAGCGCGTGCGCCCCATATACCTCTTTGGGATCGAATCCCACATCTTCAAAAACTGTTTTATAATTTTCGAGTATTGCCGATTCCTTCCCGACGACATACAAGCCGTTTATCCGCTCGCGGAAACGTCTTACGTCTGAGTGTTTTTCTTTCACATCTTTAAGCATTCTGTGCTCATGCATCATGATTACTTCAGGGGCATTGATGCTCTGAAGCCGTTCGATTCTGTTGGCTCTTTTTTGGACTTCTGGGTTTTCGTCGATTCTTTCTGGGTAAATGCAGTAGTATCCGTATATCATAATTAATCCTAATCCTTTCGGGTTTGAAGTTGGTACAGAAAGAGTCGTTTTCTGTCAGTGCGGTTATTTATCTCATCGTCACGTCGTTCTAATTTTTGTGCCGCAGGACGGACAATAGTTCATTACAATGTCTGTGTCGCTTGCTATTTTTGTGCCGCAAGTAGGGCAATAGTTCACTGCAATGTCTGTTTCTAAAATGTCATCTGCTACAATTTGGGTGGGTTCATCTGCTACGATTTGGTTGGGAGCATCTGCTAATGTTTTGTGCGTTTTAAAGCCTTCCCAGATCATAGTAACATTCAATACTATGAGAAGCACAACGACTACAATCGTTAATACACTTATTATTAATTGCAAGTTTCCAAACGAGTCTTGATCATTCATCACATTCATTTTAGCCGCGGATACCCCTGAATTCAGCCATGGGAAGAAGCGGCTCTCCTTTCGGTTAATATTGGTTTCTACACTCAAACAGCATGAGGTTTTGCAGCTATTTTTAACAGCACCTGCTAACCTCCCAACCACTCTTCGTCAGTTTTCTTACACATTTCATTCCTGTGTGCCTCTGCTTCGATTTTTGTCGGAAACACATTGTGTATGCTTATTTTGTCTCCCTTGAAAAGCACAGCATTTGCCGCCTCGTCGAACCCTATGATGGTCCTTGGGTATATCTTTGCGCGCCTGATCGGCGTCCAATCGACTACCATACTTCTTCTCCTATTTGGAGTCCTTTCACCGTTATTAACACCTCTTTTCTTTTTTTTATATGATGCCGGTCTCGTTAAGTTATACACGAATAAGCTGGAAATCGCATGTGTTATATCTTTTGGTGGCTCACTTACCATACCACAGATAAACAGGCTTCACCGCGAAGCCCTCACTGTGGCTTTCTAATTGCCCCCAGTCTCCGGTATACACTATCCATCCGGGCGCATTATGCCCGTCATGATCTAAATTACTTTCCCACTCTCCCAGCTCGACACTATTTGGCTTAGTTTCCGAAAGGTACGCTTTTGCCATCTCGAACACGACGTCAAGGGTCAGCGGGACTATAGGCGGGCCGCCCTTCTCATGCCAATGAAAGATAAGCCCTTTTTCGTTTTTTGAGACTGACTCAGGTTGCTTGGGCTGCCCGTCATATTCGCTCGACATAACCAATTCCAATGCCTTTTTTAAGTTTTCCATATTGCTTCCGTTTACCCGAAAAACTCTATTATCGAAATCGAACACTTTATTTCTCCTTCTTTGCGTGTCTCACTTTAATGTGAGTCTGTTAAGTGATGCCGGTCTCCCAGCCGTTCTCGGAGCAGAGTCCTGACGGTCCCCAACCACAGCTGGCAAGCAGCTCATCGGCTTCTCTGTTGTTTTCTGCCCAGCCCCTGCTGATAATTGTTTTCAGGATATTGCTTCGCTCACTGACTCCTGTCGTGCGCAGAAACGCAGTCATTTCCGCTTCGGTGGACGGCTTGGAGAATTTGAACGTGCCGGCTTCGATATCGTAGTTTCCTGCAATCGCGGTCGGCCTTGTTAATTCTCCGGTTTCTGTGTTATGGACGAATATCCCTTCGTCGTACCATTCGACGAACTGACAGATGGTGTCTTTAATTTCGTTGAGAACTGTCATTGTTGCGTATTCGCCGCATATTCCTGCTGTAAGCGCATAGAAAAAGGCTCTCCTTTCTGATGTTGTAGTTATACTATGTCAGAATTTGGAGAGTTTTTTATGTTTTCCTATAAATAATTCTATCATATCCTGGCAAGAGGACTCCCGCCTCTAAGCGAAGCGTAGGCGGCGAGGTGAATTGCCAATTTTACTAAGGTTTCACCTTATTATTTTGCTAAAAATCTTTATTGTAAATTGCTGTTATTTTTACAGCAAAATGTCCCTTAAAGCTTGACGCCGCAATGGGTTTGTGCTATAATGGATATGCGTTTAAGGAGGTGAATACCATGGCAAAACGCAACTACAAAAAATTTAAGAAGAAGCAGCAGCCTTTTAGAAGGTTCACGCAAATCCAAAACATCGGCGGGGCGCTGACGGCTGCGGAATTCCGCATGCTCAGGAGGCTGTCACACGGGGCAAAGGCGCTGCGCAACGTGGCATTGTATACCTGCAAAACCACATACAGGGAGACGGGTAAGTACGCTACCATCAAACAGATAGACGATGCTATGAAAGCCGACCCCAACTACCATACGGTTTCGGCAAACACGGCGCAGGCGATCCGCAAGTCCGTCCTGCTGGAATTCAAATCCTTCGCCAACGGCATCAAGGGCTGGAAAGCCGACCCGTCCAAGTACACGGGCAAACCCAACATGCCGGGGTACCTTGGCAAGGAGGAGAAGCGCGTAATCGAGATTTACGACATACCTGCTTTCAAAAACGGGAAATGGCACATACCGTCAAGCGAGCTGTTCTCCACAAAACACGGCAAAATCCAGATAACGCTGCCGCATAACCTCCGTGGCAAGAATATAACGTACATAGAGATCACGCCTAAACAAAATGGCCGGTTCTTTGAGGTTCATTATACATACGAAGTACATGAAGCTCAGATGAAAGCTGCACCTACAGTTACGGTAAAAGCTATATCCTGCGACTTAGGCGTAAACAACCTTGCTGCATGCGTTACATCAGATGGCGAATCCTTCATCATAGACGGCAGGAAGATAAAAAGCATAAACCAGTGGTATAACAAGAAAGCTGCTGAACTGTCCGCTAAGAAGATGGCCAATGGCATATCCAAGAAAGTAGTGACTAACGCTGAGAAGCATAACTGGCATCAGAGGAATAATGTAATCAAAGGCTATATGGGTAAGGCCGCGGGCATACTTGTCGGCAAGGCCATTGAGCTTGGCTGCGACACCATAATCATCGGCAAGAACGATGGTTGGAAGCAGGGCTCCGATATAGGGAAGGTAAACAACCAGAATTTCGTGAACATACCGTTTAACCAGTTTATAGGGATGGTTGAGAATATGTGCCTCAAGAAGGGCATCAGGTTCATTCTCAATGAAGAAAGCTATACATCTCAAGCAAGCTTCTTCGACAACGACGACATCCCGGTATACTGCAAGGAGAAGAAAGGCACATATAAGTTCTCTGGGAGGCGGATACACCGCGGGACGTACCGTATGGCAAATGGCAAGGAGATCAACGCAGACATCAACAGTGCCTTAAATATAATGCGCAAAGCCGATGTAGTGGATTTAAGCAAGTTAACATCCGTTGCAATGCCAAAGAAGATAATGCTATATCAGCAAGTAAGCTAAGCTTCGGCTTTAGTTAGAGGGTCAGTCAACGCCCTTCACCCCGGAAGGGGTGGTAACGGTATTCGCCGCAAGGCGGGGCGTATGTTTTAACTCATATTCCATGAGGGAGGACATGCGTGCTGGCAAGCCAGCGACCGAAAAGTAAGAGCAGGATGCCTAATGCCTTAGTTGGGCGCTTGGGGAATGTGGGCGGTAATGCCAACCCCTGAGCAAATATGCCTGCCACCTGTAGGTTTGCCCGTTCCCCGGGCAAGCCCCCGCTTCAAACATCGTCAGATGTTAAGCGGTGGGTAGTTGACAAAGGAGAGACATGGATTGCCCCATGCCTTTCCTTCCGCCCTGCGCAAGCTATTGATTTCCGTAGCGCCGCAGACCACGTCTATATCGCCGTAGGCGTTTAGGCGTGGATAGGCGCGGGTGTGTTACTTATGGCTGTCTTTTCCCTGTCCGTAACAATCCAGCTTTTTCGGGCGCTTAGCCTCGTCATTTTGCTGAACTTCGGTATTGGCTTCAATGGCTGCTTTTTGCCGTCGATACCCATTAGCTGAGCGTAGCCGTTTTTGTCCTTACCCTTAATGAAGTATTCTTTCCCCTTATATTTGACCTTATCGAATTTGCGGAATCCTTCCACCTTACCGGTGGTGAGCCTTATTTGGCTGTGTTTGCCGCGTGTCTGCCTGTAGTCGCCGTCTGCGACGCATTTCTTTTGAACAATGCTTATGCCGTTGAATGTAGGTATTACGCCCCGCGTCGCTACCAACGCTGCATCTATGTAGTGTTCTTTTGGGAGATTATAAAGCAGCCGGTGCTCGCTTGTCGCGAAACCGTATGTTTCCTCACAGTTTGTCTTTTTGCGTAACTGTGAGCATATGACGTTCATCTGCGTAGCATAGTTCAGCGTCCCCAGCTTCTTGCCTTTCAGGTTTAACTTAATTTTACCCGCGTGCAGCTTTTCGTGGCATGTTTCGCAGAGGGTTATAAGGTTCTCGGGTTCGTCAGAGCCATTGTGTTCCCTGAAGATTATGTGGTGGACATGTAGCCGGGGGTCTTTGCTTTTGCCTTTGCAGTGATGGCATTTATGGCCATCCCTAGCTCTTACGTAGGCTTTCGTGTTGGCGTAGCCATAGTTTGTGCCTTTCTGGTATAGCCATTTGTTGTCCAGCACTTCGGGGTTTTTCATGGCATGCGTGTCGAACTGTGCGGTTTCAATTATCAGTTCGCTGATTGGCAAAATTGAGTTCACAAAGGCAATCTCCTTAAGGTGTGAATCTACCTTGCTTGTCACCGTTGGAGAAATCCTGTCTTTGCGTTTGCTATTGCCGCGGTTGTTAAACCTTGCCTTGCGCCCCCTTGTTTTGCGGTATCTGCGGAATCTCCTGCTGCGGAGACGGCGATCCATCTTCTTCTTGATGTCGTTGCGGACTTCGATTTCAGCCGCGTAGACGACTTTGCCTTTTTCATCCACTACTGCGCTGCCGATTGTCCCTGAGCCTGCATCTAGGCCGTGTGTGAGCGGCTGGGTGTATTCTGTGCCCTCGTTGAGAAGCTTAATCGTAAAGGGCGTCCTGCGGATACACTTTGCCTTACCGTCTTTTAGCAGCAATCTCGCCACTGCGTTTACGCAGGGCATTAGAGGGTTCCCGTTTTTGCTTATTACGTATGCCATGTTGTTCTACTCCTATATGGTGTAAAATACTCTGCCCGAAAGCAGGTTTTGCGTATTGTGCCGCTTTTACCACGGCGCTTTTTCGTCTTCACCCCGACAATGACAAGGGCGGCAGGGCAACAGTCTGGTGCGTCAACCGCAGGTGCCTCTCCCTTGCCGTAGCTAAGGTTTCCCCTAGCTGAGTCTGGTGTTCCCCTTTCTGCCGTTCCCGGAAGCCCCATCCATAGCTGCGAAGCAGATTGGGTGGGGAGGGTTCACGCCTGCGTTCTAGTTCTTTCCTTTTTTCTTGCCACCGGTTGTAATTAGAGAAATTCCGATTCCTACGAATAGTGTGCCACCAACTAATAACTGTATAATCATGTTCCTGTTAGTTACGCCAGTTTGAGGGAGGTTCCCTACAGGAGCGTCGTTAAGCGGAACATCGGGATCGTCCAGCGTTACATCTTCTTCCGGAGGCGCCTCATCATCTGTGTCTTCTTCCCACTCTATCAGTGGCGGTTCGGGGTCATCCAACTCGATATCCTCATCCGGTTGCGTTGCGGGAGGATCAGTTTCCGGTTCTTGCGGATCGCTGCCGGGCTCAACCGTTGGTGGCTGCCACGGCTCAGGCCCTCCGGGATCTTCTGTTTCGCTCCATTGCGCATACACTACAAGGCTTTCGCTAATCGGGTAAGTTTCATCGAACCTATCGCCGGAGCCGTCTGCTTCGGTATTCCACTCCGTCATTGCATATCCGTTCCTATCTGGGTTCTCGGGGAAGGAGGACAATGTCACCGGAACAGTCCTTGTGAGGATTTCCTTTTCTTGAACGACGCTGCCGTCTGTGAATACCCCTCCGTTTCCGTCAAAGGTTATTGTAATTTCTTTATCCCAGATGGCATATACCGTGATCTTGTCACCGTTTTGCAGTTCGGTATCCCCGTCAAACTTTCTGCCGGAACCGTTTCGTTCAAAGTTCCACTCTACAAAGCGGTATCCTCTCCTGACAGGTTCGTCGGGCATTCCGGTATTAAGCGTCAGCGGGCGGCGCCCCCGTGCGGTGCGGTTTAGTAACTCATCGCCGTTTTCTTCAAATGTGCCTTCATTTGCGTCAAACTCAACTTCTGCCTCCCAAACGATTTCGTCCCACTGGGCATACACTGTGAAGCTGTCTCCGTCTTGCAGCTCAGTGTCGGCTAGGAGCCATTCGCCTGAGCCGTTGCGCTCCCGGTTCCATCCGACAAACCGGAACCAGCTTCTATCGGGATCGTCCGGCATATCTGCTCCTAGGGTTAACCGGCGCCCCCTAACCGTCCTTGTCATAATTTCTTCATCGTTGTCAAAAGCTCCTCCGTTGGCGTCAAATGTCACTTCCGCCTCAAAGGTGATCTCGTCCCATTGCGCATATACTGTAATTTCCGTGCCTATAAGCACTGTATCCTTATCAAATGTACCGCCGGAGCCGTCACGGTTAAATGTCCATTCCCTAAACTTATGCCATTCCATTTCGGGATCGTCGGGCATCGTGTCCCCGGCTGTCATTGGCCGGTAGCCCTCAACATTCCTAATGACGGAGTCTTCGTCGTTTTCTTCAAATAACCCGCCGTTGGCGTCAAAGGTGATTTCTACCTCAACCGGCCCCCACTGGGCGTATACCGTTATATCCCCCGTTAATACTGTGTTTTTATCAAAGCCGCTGCCGGAACCGTCCCTTTCCGTATTCCAGCCAATAAACGGGTGATCTTCCCACTTAGGATCAAGCGGCATTAGCTCCCCTACCCTAATGGGTCTTAGCCCTCTGACGTTCCGGGTTGTCCGACCTTCGCCGTTTTCTTCAAACAGTCCGCCGTTTGCATCAAAGGTCACTATGGCTTCCATTTCTTTTTCTTCCCAGACTGCATAAACGGTGATGTCCTCTGTCAGCTCAGTGTCTTTGTCAAAAGTAGAGCCGTTGCCTTCAGGATCCGTATTCCACTCCCTAAACCTGTACCATTCCCTGTTAGGCGGTTCGGGGAATTTCCCTTCGTTTAGGAACACCGGGCGCAGACCGCGCTCCCTGACCCTGATAAGCCTGTCCCCATGCTCGTACTCAAAGTTAAGGTCAAACGTCACTTCCGCTTCAAGCTCTTTTTCATCCCACTGCGCATAGACCGTAATGTCGCCTGTGAGGATTGTGTCTTCGGTGAACTTCTCACCGCTGCCGTCTTGTTTTGTGTTCCATTCCCTGAACCTATACCATTCCCTGTCAGGCGGTTCGGGGAACCTGTCTGACCGTAGCCTCACCGGGCGGTATCCGCGTGCAGTCACTGTCTCATCCGGGGTCTCATCGTCATTGAAGTTAAATGTGACATCAGCTACAAGCTCAAGCTCTTCCCACTGAGCGTACACGGTAATTTCATCTTCGGTCAGTACAGTGTTTTGGTCAAACCATTCGCCGTTCTCACCGTCTGGGCCGGTATGCCATCCGACAAACCTGTGCCATTCCCTGCGAGGGGTTTCCGGCATAAGGTCGCCAACGGTCAAAGGACGATAACCTTCTACCGTTACCGGGTCTAATGTATCCGCTTCGGGGTAGTTTAGGTCAAATATGACATCGGCTTCAACTTCGCCCCATTGTGCATATACTGTTATATCCCTTTCAATCACGGAGCTCTCCGTAAACCATCCCCCTGAACCATCTTCTTCAAAGTTCCATCCGATTAACGGGTGATCCAGCCATGCTGCCGCAGGGAAGTCGTCGTCTTTCAACGTAAGCGGGCGATAGCCTGTCACATCCACATCGACCTTTATCCCGAACGGGTTGTTTGTGTCAAAGGTTACTGTATTCGTAACCTCGCCCCACTGGGCGTACACAGTTATATTTGCTGTCAGCGCCGTGTTTTCGTCAAAAGCGCTTCCTGTTCCGTCGCTCTGAGTGTTCCAACCTAAGAAGGGATGATCGAGCCATTCGGGGTCAGCAGGCATTTTATCGCCCATTCTCAGCGGTCTATATCCTTCAATCATTATTTTTTCAGAAGCAGGCGCCCCCGGATAGTTTAAGTCAAACGTGACAGTCGCTTCTGCTTTGCCCCACTGCGCATACACGGTGATGTCTTCGGTAATAACCGTGCTGTCGGTAAACCATGAGCCCTTTGATGCGTCCCCCGAGGGGTCGGTGTGCCAGCCAAGAAGTTCATGATCCAGCCACTCAAAAGCCGGGAAGCTTTCTTCCTGCAATCTTAAAGGGCGGTATCCCGTCGCCGGAACGTCTTCCGTAAGCCCGCTTGAGTTGTTTGAGTCGAACGTGACGGTATTTGTTACTTCCTCCCACTGTGCGTAAACGGTAATGTCGCCCGGGATGACGGTGTTTTCGTCGAAGTTTTTGCCTCTAAGATCGTCGCCTCCGGGGTCTGTGTGCAAGCCTTTAAAGCCGTGGTCGAGCCACTCTGCTTCGGGGAATTTGTCTGAAGAAAGCCTTAGCGGGCGGTATCCTCTTGCAGTGGCGTGTTCCGGCAAAGAAGCTCCGGGGTAGTTTAGGTCAAACGTGACCTTAACTTCAACCTCATCCCAAATTGCGTATACGGTTAAATCGCTTTCCAGCACTGTGTTGCCGTCAAACCATCCGCCTGAACCGTCAGGGTTATGGTTCCACCCGGCAAAGGGGTGATCGCCCCATCTCGGATCGTCCGGCATTTGGCTTCCAATCGTCAGCGGGCGGTATCCTTGTGCCCTAACTGAGCTTGCGATTGGCGCTTCGGGGTAGTTTAGGTCAAATGTGACCGTGTTGGTAACTTCACCCCATTGCGCATATACAGTGATATCCGAGCGAATCTCTGAATCTCCGTCAAATACATCCCCCGAGCCGTCCTGCGAGAAATTCCAGCCTGTGAAGGGGTGATCCAACCATGTGGGTTCATCGGGGAAGTCAATCAGCAAAGCATATTCGCCGCTGGTTTCTGCGCGCCTTGTCTGTAACTCCGGCGTTCCGCCGTTTCCGATAAATGTCACTGTGTAGCCGTGTGCGGATTCCTCCGGAGTCCATTGCGCTACATAAATGGCATCTCTCCAAACCAACGCAGAAATTAATGGATCCCACCCGCTGAATCTCCAGCCAGGCAAACCAGTAGGCTCTCCGTCAAACTCGGGAGTCCAATCGCCAACCCGAACATCATAAATCTGCGGATCAAATGTCCCGGCAATGCCCGGCAGATAAGTTATCTGGTATTGGGGTTTATGTAATTGATTGTGAAATCTTATAGTGTCACGCGTCTCATATATATCATCCCCTGTAGTATAATCATAACTAAGATACGTTAAACTCAAGATGCTGTATGATAAGACACCGTCTTCCTCCACAACCTCAATTTGCCCCTCATACATCCCGCCGTCATGCCACCACTCATACTCGGGGTGCCACATGCTGGGATATTCAACCATTATGAACTCGGTTATTCCCTCGGTTGCAAATATTTGTATAGAAAACTCCTCGCTAACCCACCTGTTTTCCCCAGCAATCTGCTCATAATGTAAATTCGCGGGGAATGGATCATTAAAAGACTTGAAATTCCAATCGTTATACCAGTATCCGTATAGCTGAAAACTAACTTCTTCAGGGAACTCTGATGAAAAGCTGGAAATTTCTTTTACTATCGGTATCTCAACCACAACGAAAGGCTGAGACCATTGAGCTTCATAATAGCTACTATAGTAGACAAATTCATCAACTACAGGTTGCCATCCAATAAAGATCCATCCATCCTCACCGGTAATCTCTCCTACAAACTCCGGTGTTGGATCACCGTAGCTAAGCCCTTCATAAACCTGATAGTCGAAGGTGCCATAATAACCAGGCCCGTAATAGACCACATACTCCTCTTGTTCCCATTGCGCTACATATGTGACATTTTCCCAGACAAAATATTCCCATTCAGGAAGCCAATGTGACAAATACCAGCCTTCGTTGCCGTAAAGATCCCACCATCTGGGTTCAGGCGTCACGGATCCGGCAAGAACCGTGTACACATATGGAGAGAATAGTCCTTGTTCTCCCGGAAGATATGTGACGGTATACCGAGTAAGTTCCCACCTAGCCCACACATCCATGCTATCAGATACAGAGGTTTCGGAAGTAAATTCGTTTCCTCCAGTCGGCGCAGTATACCATCCGACAAAATCATAGTGCTGTCGTTGTGGATCAGGCGGCAGCGGGTCAACATACACAGGAAGAGGTGAGCCATCGCTTTTCCATTCAGTTATGACCGGTTCTCCGCCATTGCCGTGGAAAGTCACGGTAACAATCTCATCTTGCCCATCAAAAGTCCAAATCGCATAAAGGCGACTAATATTCTTTACATCAACCAACAAATCTTCCGGATAAAAATCGACGTCAGTGGAATCCCATTGTAAACCCCACCCCACGAAAGCAGGGGCAAGATTATTTCTGGGGGTTCCAGCATATAATGGTGTCTCTCCGGGTACTACCACGGGATCTATATCATTTTTCAAAACAAGATCATTAGGAATGTTTATAATCTCCTGATACCGGAAAAATTCAGGCAAAGTATTCCTATTTGCGTCAAATATTATTCGATGCCCCCAGTTATAATTGATATCATAGTTATTGAGAATGTGATATTCATCGCCCAAACTCGTAGATTTCCACAGAATATTCTGTGGATTACCAGTCCCTCCAGTGGAAATCGCAACATTTTGTCCGCGATAGTGAACACCAACGTCGTAAATACCGCCGGTTGCAGTATTTCCATCAAAAATTGTCTGAGAATCCACCGACAATATCGAATAATCGGACGTCCATATCCCAGCTCCTTGATTGGAGAGATTATCCACCAGACTGGAATTTTCTATACTCACCAAGCCGCCTAGTTGTAATAAGCCGCCGCCCATATGGGTGATGGTGTTCCCTCCAAGGTCTCCATTGCCGGATACTTCAGAGTCACGCAAGTTTAAGGACCCGTCTAAAACAGTGATTCCTGCCCCATTCGGAGCAATATTGTTAGAAATAGTCGAATTCTCTAAAACTAGAGTTCCTCCCTCAAGATAAATTCCACCGCCAAAACGATGTAAGTTTGTCAGAGATTGTGATGTAAGAACACTGCGATTTTCATTATTTTGAATTACGCTATCGCATATTGTTACATTTGTTATTGTCGTTGCGGGAGGGGAAGCGGCGGGAAAATCGTAGTAAATCTGGGTATCTAACGGGCGTGCAGTTCCGCTAATATAGATACCTGTCCCAGAGTTTTCGACACCAGACGGAACAGGGGTTCCAGTGTATATAGAGTTGCTGATAGTGGAAGAACTGATATTTATTGTCCCACCGCTGAGTTCAAGGCCCAATCTATTGCCAACAATAGTAGTATTAATAATGTCCAAAGAACCATACGGATTGAGTGCAACGCTGTATCTCACTCCAGTTCCCCGGGTGTTTAAAATTTCTGTATCCCGGATAGTTGCAGTTAATCTCCTAGAAGAAATGAATATACCAATACCTTCATTGTCCCTAAAAGAACAATCTTCCACTAAGAGGTCGTGAGCATTGGTAGAGGAGAGAAACCACCTTGAAGAGCCAGCAGTAATCATAGTGGAAATTCTGTTTCCAATGAAGTCAGAATTGCTAATCCTAACAGATCTGAACCCCGCTGTATCGTTGATGTGTATTAGTGAAGAAGCTCCATAATTTCCTCGATTGCTATTAAAAGAACAGTTCTCAATTATAAAAGAGTTTGGTGGATGATCCAGATTTCCTGGCCACGGTAAGGGACTAGACGAAGAGACGGGATTACCTACTAAAACAAAATTACCTACGGCATTATTTCTAATTATCGAGTTAGTTAAAGAAAATTCCTGGATAGGCTGCATTAATCTGATTTGGGAACTATTGTAGCCATCACCAAGAAGGGTGTTGCCTTCAAAAATCGAACGATCAATCCTTACTCGAACATCGTTGCCATCAGCTTTTCTAGGATTTATATTTAAAACATTAATGTTATTGATAAATGAGGAATCCGTTATATTCAGATTAAGACGCGGCCCATCAACCATCAAAGTAGCGTGCGTACTGCTCCCTAGGCCATTGTTGGCAGTAGTCCCAACAGCGTTGTTGTCTTTAAATGTTGTATGGGATATCGTCCCAGAGCGTGTTGTGGAAGAAAGATAATTAGTGCTTGAGTAGTAATGTACCGAGCCTGTACGCTCAGCTACACGAAGAGGAGTAACTCTACTTTCTGTGAACTGAGACCCATAAATACTAAAATGTCCATCAGATATAAATACATCTGTCCCGTATTGAGCAATATTACGACTAAAAACAGTATTATTAATCTCCAAATACTCACCAGAGGTGAATATGGAGCCGCCATAATCTCGCTGGGGGTTGCCACCAGAATCGCCGGCTGCAACGGCATTACCCTCAAAATGACTATCAGAAATCAAAAGCGAATGACCAGCGAAGAATATGACGCCGCCACGTACTTCGCTCTGCCAAGAAGTAAGAGAGTTATTATAAAATCTTCCGTTGTTTATGCTTAAAGTACCATTAGCTGATTTGAATTCTATTACACCGCCATCACCTGCATAAAGGGGGCTAAATGTGCGATCCCTAGTCTCGATGTTATTTAATGATACTTGAGCATTGGATCCGGTAATGGTCATGCGACCATTATATGCAAGATTATGCGCAACAACTACAGCATTTGTTCCAGTCAAAGATATAGACATGGGAATGTTGTCGGTAAACATGCTTGTAGTTCTTCCATAAACAATTACATTTTGCAGTTCTAAATGAGTGTTTGGTGCAGCGCTAGAGATAATATTCTCCGTTGTTGAGTTTGCAACAATAATACGAGCGTCTCTTGCGCCGGCAGCAAGAGTAATCATAGTCCCATTGTGAACAGTTAAGTTTTGAACATTGATTGTGGCATTTGAACCTGCTATTCGTAAAACTGAAAGAGATGCAGAATGTACAATAGTATCTGTTATAGTTATATTACAATTAGGACCCGCCCCAAGCAAGTTATTGCTGCCGCCATCAACCAAAGCTCCGGATACGAGTTCAACTGTATCAAATGTAATAGTTACATCTGAAACAGCATCTGCCCTAACAACTTGACTTCTTTTACCATCAACAACATCATTAAATAAAACTTCAGAAAAAACAACATTTTTAAACGAAACTTCAGACAGGGTATCAGGAGCAACCCAGTTTGACGTATAATGGCTCTCAAAGATTAAATCCTCAAAATGTAAGCTTGCTCCTTGGGAAACCCGAAATAAACCACCACTTTGATTGACGGCTTCATGCGGGCGCAGGATAGACACTCCGAAAGAAATTCCTTTGATAGTTACATTTGTTGTGACAGTAAGAGTCTGGAATAATGGGAAATCTGAAATAGATTCTTCAATTATTATTGTAAGATGTTCGTCAGAAGAGGCATTGTCCAGAGCTTGACGCAACTCTTCATAAGATTTTACAAAGACTAAATCAGTCGGTAGTGAAGAGTCAGCAGCCCGAGTAAGAATTTGACCGCCAAGTATCTCAACCAAAGAATCAATTCCTTCTTCAAGCAGATTAATCACGCCATCATTCATAATCAGGGAACTCAAAGCTCCGTCTACTCGAATAGTATTAATTAAACCACCATTCATTGTAACTGACCCATTTACCACTAAGGCATCTTCTATAAACCCATCGTGGAGAACAAGTTCTCCTGAAGCCAATGCAGATCCTAAAACGAGTGTACCGAGAATTTCACCTTTATAAATGGTGAGATGGTTATTTAAGACACCCGAAGATCCGACCAATAGATTACCATTAATCACACCGTCATGCAGGATGAGATTGCTGCCATGATTTATGGTAATATTATCATTGATAACGCCGCCGTATTGTGCAAAACTACTCTCAGAAACGGAGACTAAGTTTAATGATCCATCGAGAAAATCAAATGTGCCACCAGATGTAATGTCAACGAGTCCATTAATCGTCCCGGCAAGAACTCTCAAGTCCCCTCCGTTTACGTGGATGGAACTTGTGGTATAACCGCCTGAAACAATAAGCAAACCGCCGGAAGTGACATTAACCCTCCCGTATCCCAGTGATATGTTGTCTGAAATTATAAGACTTCCACCGCTGAGCACAGTGAAAAATATATTCTGAGATCCACCTGAACTAAGACGTGTCGGATTATTCTGCCCAACAAGTGTTATATTTTGCCGGGATGTTATAAATAGAGGCTCTGACATAGAAAGATTTTGGTGATCAATTGTAATAATGACCTCTGTGTTGTCGTTAGGGGCATCGTTTATAGCTTGCTGTAATTCTGCAAAGGATCTGACTGTATGGTAAATAACAGGAGATTGGATATCCAGGTCCACAATTTCTCCGCCTGTTATAACAGGTAAATATGCTCCGCGAATTTGCGCGGATTGCACAAACCCATCGCTCATCACAAACTGGCCGTCCTGTAACTTTAACATCACAAGAATGTTACCGCCAGACATAAACAAATCCGTCTCCGCAGCTGTGACGTAACTTAAAACACCGCCGGATACATAGACTTGATTCTTGTTGGGATAGATACCAACGCTTGTTAAACCGCTGTCGATCTGTCCTCCTGAAATCTCAAACGTGCTACCTGACAATTGCCCTCCCAAAAGAAGCGCTTCTCCGGAGATTCTGCCGTCGTGCATAACAAAGCGCCCATAGGAGATATCTGACCCAATCGTAACATCGCCCAGAACATCACCGGAAAGGATCTCTAATCCCGCTCTAACTCTGCCAATCACTGAACCGTGAATGACTCCGCCTGCAAATACCAGATTAGAATCTGGTGATATTGTTACCCCGCCTTGTATTACGCTGTTTTCGAGTGTTAAGGTATGCATAGAAGCTGTGTTAACTGATCCGCCTACAGTGCTGTTGATCAAATGAACATCACCAGATGTGATAGAAAATCGACCGGAAATTGTGGTTTCACTTATAGAGGCGCCCGTAACAGAATCGACAACTAAGATTCCTATGGTAGCATTGGAAATATCTATCAAACGAGCATTTGAGGTTCTGAGCTCTCCTGTAATAGTTCCGCTTAACACAGTAATGCTGGAGCTCGAAATACTTATAATATCTCTTAACTCCCCACCGTTTACCATAATGGTGGATCCAGATCCTGTCGTAATTCCAGACGTACCATTCCATGATGAAGTTATGAGAGTCCCAGCGCCTGCCTCAAACGTGCCAGAATTAGTAACGGATATACCTTCTACTCGAATGTTGCCTTCGAGAACTAGGGTTCCGCCCGCAACTAGAATAGACTGTCCAGAATCCCGCTGAAACGCCCATTGCCTAACTGCGTTATTTTTTACAACTACATGGACTCCTTCTGGGATAACAAGCTGCCCCCATGCATTATTGTTGGTATTTATTACATAAGTTGCCTGGGAAGAGCCTGAAACTATATATATATGATGAGGAGTTCCATCTCTGGGACTAAGAGCTAGAGCATCTAAAAATTCTGCATAAGTGGCAACATGTGTCTCTAAAACACCCAAATCGTGCATAGTTATCGAGTCTATGACGCCGCCAGTAATAATTGGGTAATACTCCCCATAAACATGTAACTGGATGATATGCCCACCACTCATTATCAAATGAGAACGATTCAACTTAACGGTCCCTGTAAGAGACCCGCCTTCCACTACCAAAGTGCATTGTTCAGAAAGAAGAATACCACCAGAAATACCACCAGACTTTATGTTAAGGGTACTCTCATTCATAACCGCAATATTACTAGCCACAGAGGAGCAACTTAATTGGAGCATGCCTCCTGTCACAGCTAAAACACCATTGTTTACCGATAGATTGCCCTCAAAAACAAGAGTAGCGCCTTCTTCAACCGTAAACATATCCCTACTAGCAGAAGACCCATTTATCACAGCGGCCCCGCCATCTTCAGGAACTATTCGGATATTCTGACCAGATCGTACAACAATTCCGGTAGTCGGAACAGAGAGCGTTGCATTAGCAGAAATCATAATAACAGTCTCTGTGTCATCAGGTTGTGAAAACTCCACCGCTTGACGTAGTTGAGTGCCATTGGATACAGTGGCTCTAATGATCTCATCCACGGATCCTCCAATATGGTTGAATCTCGTGGAACTTGCAAGAAAGAGTTGACCTATATGCCCGTCATGCATGGTAATTGTACTGTCGCCAAATAATCTTACTGTTGAGATATCACCGCCATACAGAACAATCTGTCCGTTCCTAGTATTCTCTAACATGGTCGAGATATATACAGTATGGCCAATAAACCCTTCGTGGATCATAATGGATCCTTCAACTACTATAAGAGAATCCTCACTAAGAATGATAGGGCCAATTGAAAGAACAGCCCCTTCGTTAATTGTGTATGGGCTATAATTATGTTCAACACCAGAAACAGAAAGTATTCTAACGTTTTGACCACTACGTAAAGAATTTGTGAGGGGAGCATAATTATCTAATACATCCAAGACAATTATAACCTCCGTCCCATCTCTGGGAGCATTGCTCATCAGAGTGGACCAACGTGATCTGGTGGTAACTAAATTAACAACCTGATCAACCTCAATTTCATACCCATAATCCAATAAACCACCAGACGAATATATGTTAGATATTACATCATAAAATGCCAGACGAATGGTACCGCCAGACTGGTTTAGGATACTATCCCTAAGCTCTAAGTAGTTGACCTCTCCGTTAGATAAGTTAACCATAGCGCTGGAATATCCCATTATTCTATGCGCATAAGATGATCCCAACATAGTTAAGGAGCCACCACTGATAGACACAGTTCCTATTGGTATTGTTATATCGGCAAAGGTTAACGACCCAGAAGAAAGAACGAGAAACACATCAGTATCTTGATTTGAGCTGCGCAGCACACTGTCAGAGCCACCAACTAAAACAATGTTTTGACCATCTTTAATTTCTATTGGAGAAGTGAGGGAGTTTATTTCAACAGAGGGTAGAATGTTGATGATTTTTTCAGTACCATCCGTTGGAGCAGACAAAATTTCATTCCTCAACATAACAATTGTATTTACAGCTACAGCATTATCAACAATGATATCAATGCTTCCACCACTCAAATGGTATGAGCTATCACCGGACAACTGTAGTAATTTAATAAGTCCGCCAGACATTGTCAAATTGCTGTCAGTCAAATATAGTATTTCAATACTACCGCCGGCGATAAACGTCGAGCTAGTGTATGCTCTAACAACATCAATGGAAGCAGAACCAGACACTGAAAGAGTCGCATTACTCCGAAGATCGAGGATGTTATTTATTACGCCTCCACTTACCTCTAGCACGGCATCATCGCCGCGAACATCGAAAGTGAGCCCAGATGTATTTGAAACAGCACCGCCAACCATACTAAATATTGAGTTCGTATTCAAAACTATGGCAGATTTCTCAGAATTTCTTGTTACTTCGCCTCTTATTAAAGTAAAAGCAGCATTATTTACAACGACTGATTCCTGTGTCCAGTCAAGGTAATCCCTGAACTGAATATTGCCATCCACAGTGAGGGAAGCCCCATTAGATACGGTCCATGTACCACTAAAACTCCAGGAAGCGCCAGATTCAGTAATAAGGGTAATATTTCTATTTCCAGAAATAGTGTAATTGGTAGAAGAGGTTCTATTACCAGCAAGTTGAATAACCCTATCCCCGGTGGTGCTTTGTATTACTGATGTCAACTGTTCGGGATTAGTCACAACTGTGACAACGCTTTGAACAGTTCTTTCAACGACACCATCAGTAATATCAATGGTATTGCCCATAAGATCCATCAGTAATCGTATTAACCCACCGGTCATCAATAAATGCGAATTTGACATTGTAATACGATTAAAAGTTCCACCACGAATCTCTAAAATTCCACCATTCTCCGCCTCTATTAGAGGAACGCTACCACTTGTCCTAAAGGTTCCGCCAGAAATAAGAATTCTACCAGCTGAGGAGTAGAATCCGGGACCAAATGTGAGGACGCCCCCTTCTCTGATAATGAAAGAGGTCAAGGTGTCATTATCCACTCGAAAATTACGACTTACTCCATCCAACGAAAGTAATGTAATGTCTTGGCCATTAGAAATGGTATATACAGTAATATAGGCATTATAAGTCACCACAGGCCCGGCAAGTAAAATTGTAATAGGCGTACCTATAGGAGCTGTACTCAATAATCCAGGCAGCCCGGCGCCGTTTCTTGAAATTATAACATCGTATAGAACCTCGCCGATACTGCCGGGCGCAGCATTGATAGGGTGAGTTTTATCATCAATTACTGTTCGCACTACCCCATCAATCACAGTAAGATGAGAATCAAGTAATTCCACCCCAATGACATCCCCGCCATCAATTTGGATATCACTGCTCATAAATGAAAAAAGTCTGTTAATAGATCCGCCGGAAAAAGTAAAATTGACATTATTAAGAGAATCAACACCAGAAGTATCTGAAATAGTTAAGTCTCTCATAACAATACTACCGCCGTTTGCCAATAAATTACCAGAAAAACTTCTGGAGTTCATCTCAAACGAGCCACCATTAATAGTTATCGACCCATTAAGAAAAGTAATACCATCAAAAACAAGAGAGCCACCAGTTTCGATAATGAAATGAATACTACCTAGATTGCGTACACTATTAAGATATGATTGCAATAAGATGTTTTGACCAGCTACAACGGGAATGGATTCTCCACTTATAGTTCCTCCCCTATGATAAAGAATAGTCGCCGAATTGTCTGTAGGAGCATTTACTATCGCTGCACGTAACTCATCATAATTAGTAACAATTGAACCGCTGGTCAAATGAGTACCAATGACGGTATTGCCTTCCAATGAAATGGTATTGGCGCCAACATCATTCAGGAGACCTATTGTAGTGTCCTTAGCGGAAAAAACACAATCCGCAAGCAATAAATGATCAATTTGGCTATCTTCAATGATGATTTCAGAAGAAGTTGCAATAAGAGGATGGTCTGTTCTTGTATTTTTTAATAGTAATGAACTATTAGTAATAGTGAGATCCATACGTAAAAAAGATAGGTTAGAGATAGTCAAGGTTCCGCCGTCAGACACAGAAAAGCTTCTGTAAGCACCTATAGAATCGTAAGGAGAATATCTGTCACCACCTAAATATATATTTTGATTCGCGCCAATTTGAGCATTAGGGCTAGATATAACATCAATCCAAAGAACTACAACAGTGCCATCTGTTGGAGCTTGTTCAATGGCTGTTCTAACTTGCGATTCGGTGGTAGGGCGTGATTCTAAAAGATTTTTTCCCCACAAATTGTGATAAACATACCCAGTTATTGTTGGATCCACAGGCCCAAACCCACAGAGCACCCCCACGCTTGCATCAGATAAAATAGAAATAACTCCACCGTCGGATCTGATTCTTTGGATAAACAGATCGCCCGAAAGCGTGAGCGCTCCACCGTCTTCAACCAAAAATACATCATACAAATTATTCAGTGAGCGGATAGATCGAGTGTTGGGAAGAATACGTGTAATTTCAATATTTTTGCCACCACCTATTACAATAGGAAACTCAATCCCCGTCTCTGAGAAGTTCATCTCGATTACTAACCGAGTCCCATCCACGGGAGCATTTGCTATGGCAGTGTACAGCTGAGTGTAATGAGTAACAGTTACATAGCTGGAATTACCCTGATTCTCCTCGATAATTTCTCCAATACGGCCATCAACGCCAACGCCTGAAAAGTCCCCAAAGATTTCAAGAACATCTATGTAGCCTCCGGTCATCTGCAAGAAAGAGTCTGTCATCACAACCGCGCCTTGCACAGCGCCGTCCTGTATCATCAATGTCGACCCGTCAACAATAATGCTTTTCGCGCCGGTTGCGTCGGTTTTGTTCTTTATAACAGAGCCTGCGTCAAGAAGCAGGTTTACAATAGCGCCATCTGAAGCGTTTATTGCCGCAGATGACCCGCCGGTTATATTAATGTTACCGACAAGCGTGAGCGTTCCGCCGTTAATGCTAAACATGTTTAAGCTTGCTGTTATCGCGTTAAAATACACGGGTTCCGTCGAAAGATTCATTATTGTAATTTCCTGCCCGCCGGTTATATATATCGTATATGAATCTTCCCATACAAATGGAGCAAAGTCGCTTCCAAGAATAATAACAGTTTCCTCGCCAGCTGGTGCTTGTGCTATTTCCTGCTGTAACTCAAACATATCTGTTACTACAACTTCGCCAAAGCTGAAGGGTGAAAAACTCATAGCCATGGTCTTTGGTTTAATAATTTCGTCGTCTTCGTCGTCCTCGTCGTCTTTATCGTCTTCGTCATCGTCGATGTCGGCATCGTTGTCGTTGTCGTCGTCATCGCTGTCGTCGACATCATCGAGATCGTCGCCGTCATCGCTGTCTGTATTATTATTATCATTATCGTCGTCATCGTTAGGTTCGTTGTTGGGCGCTCCGGTATCGTCGCCGTCATCATCCGTTTCATCATCGGGGCCATTGCTTTCTTCGTTGCCGGAAGTTTGAGTGCCCCCTCCGGACTCATCATTATCAGGATCAGCTACGGTCTGCTCCTCGTTCTGAGGCTCGGATCCGCTGCCGTAATGCTGGCTGCCGCTATCGCCGCCATCATCCTCAATGCCGTAAGTCGTCATAGCCCCCATCGGAAGCAGCATGGCAATAGCTAATGCAAAACAGATAAGTTTAATAAATCTTTTATACATGACAAAGCCCTCCAAATATGTTCTTTTGCCGATATGCCCGCGGCATTTTCGGCGATAATGCTCTATATTCTGTTATGTGGAAAACATTCTACCTTGCTGTGGTTGCTCTTTGGTTGTAAAACACAGGGTTTTAATCGTTTATCGAAAGAAATTTTTCATCGACTGTGTTTTTCGCAAAACGCTCACCCTTTAATATGTCAGAAATAGGTGCGGTGCAATTGCGTTTTTGGAGAACCTGTTTCGCTTCATCTGTAATTTTCCTCCCGAATGAATGTGTGTTTTGCTTTCTTGCTCAAAAAGACACATACTGTATGTGTCTTTTGCGCCCATACGGTATGTGTCTTATTATTATTGTTGGAGAACTCGTCATAGGAGGATATATTGCAATGCGCGCTCTGCTATGAGCTTTTTCTTATACTCTCCCAATCCCCGTCCCTAATACTCACCACCTGTACCGACAAGGAGACATCAGAAATACCGCTTTCTTTTTCAAAAAGCTTCCTGACGCGGATAAAAGGGATCATCTTGTGCTTTTCACCCGCTCCGGTTATCATTACTGCGAATTGGCTTGCGGTGTGTTGGCAAACAATATCGCAAAAGCGTAGAGTTCGCAGCATTATCTGGCCAAGTGTTTTCATAGCGCTGCGCATTTCAACCCCGCCTTCGCTGCCCTCGTCAATCACCAAGGACACCAGTCCTAAAAATGCCGGGAGGTGAATCCGTTCATTAATATACTTATAATAACTATATAGCCTTTTAAAAGTTTCACCTCCGCACAGCATTGCGCTCCTCCTGACATTGCTGTCAAGAAGAGTTTTCAGGCCATGCAGACCGTCCTCGTAATTGCCGGGTTCTTTGGCTATCTCCGGCCACAGTCTCTGTAAATCCGATGATGGTCCTGCGTCAAACTCTTTTCTCAAAAGCTTTTCTATGTTTTTATACTGCTGCCTTGCGCTGGCGAGTTCCCCGGTAAGCATAAGCGTTTCTATTTGACGGGCGTAAAGCGATTCTTCGTAAGGTTCAACTTCAATAGCTTTTCCCAGCAAATCTCCGGCCTCCTCGAAATCGGCTTGTCGCATATAATATTCGACAAGACTGCTTACTGCCCCTAGAAACAGCCGTCTATAATAATTTCTAAAGTTTGTAAGCCACAACTCGCCCGTTTCCCCAGCCATGAACTCGCTGCGGTAAAGCCCAATTGCCTTCTTTAACAGCTCGATGCGCGTTGCCTCATCTGTCTTGATGCTTTTTGCCTCATTAAGGGTTTTTTCAAACTCTGCCGCATCAGTTTCGAGCTTAATATGTTCGCCCCACGAGTACGCGCCCTGTGAGTAGACGATGCATTGCGCGTCCCCGTCGCAGGCCGCAAGTAGTTTGCGCAGCCGGTGTATTACGTATTTGAGCGAACTGTGAGGGTCGGGGCAGTCATGCCCGGGCCAAAGCAGGTTTATAAGCTCTTCCTGAGTGACTGGCCTGCTGTGATGCGCGGCCATGTATTTGAGTGCGGTTAGCGCCTTGCTGCGGCGGTTCGATATACCTGAGAGGGGCACGTCCCCGGCTGTGACGACAAATTTTCCAAAAACCTGAACATTGATTCTCATACATATCTCCAAACCTTTGCTCTTCCCGAGTTTGCGAAAAGCCGCCTATGTAAAAGTTTCGGGCGCAACAATAGTATGTCGGAAATGCTTTTCGTAAAACTGCGCCTGCTTTTTGGCAAAAAAAAAGCGCGAGTTTCCCCGCGCTTTGGTGTGTATGACGACAAATTATTCTGTTGATATCTTAGTATTTTCTGTTTGTTTTGCTAAGCATTACGTATGTCATGAGCCGGTATATCTACGGCTGTGTGTTTTGGGATGTCTTTCGTTTGCCTTGCTTAGCGCGTCACGATAGTTTTGTACCAGTGTGGAAATCGTCTTTGGTTCGGCGTTCAACTCTACACCTCTGTAGAGTATGCTATTCATTTCTTCGAGATATTCGGCTGTTTCTGTTTTACCGTCTTCTGATCTCCATTTCCTTATTATGCCTGCCTTGAAGTGTGGATTCTCATCCATCTCAAAATAGTATTCCGTATCACCGAGTGCAAAACCTGCCCACATCCCTAGCGTAAAAACTGGCTCTGCATCTTTCGGTCCGTTGAATAAAAGCAATAATGAAGGTTCTACAGTTGTAATCCTAAAGTCGCTTTTATACTCTGCTTCAAGATCCATAAGGAACTCTGTAAGCGCGATTGCCCTTGCAAAGTCAAATGGTTTGCAGTATTGTTTTCTTTTCGTTGCATCTTTTATCTGTGCAATTGTTTGCATATTTGATCTCCTTCATATTCTCTTGATTAATTATAGTACAGGTTCTGCGCTCAGTCAAGTCTACCGCGTGTAGTTAGATAGAGCGCGAACAATCGCTTCGCCTGAGCTTGTTGTAAAGACAAGACTCTGTCTTTAAACCCGCTCTAAGCGTAGCGATGTGTCGTTCGTTTTGCTGCCATGTCTCTGTAAAACTGCGTCAAGCCCGCTATCTGACATTTCCAGCAGCCTTCCGAGCTTGCTTTCCGCAAAGGCGCGTAGTGGCTCAAGCCCAAATACTACGTTGGCTTTGGGCGAATTATACTCAATCGCCCAATAGCCATCTTGCGGGCGCACCTGCAAGAATTGTTTGTGATTATGCATATCAAGAGTCCTCCCATAGTTGTCCTTTCGTTTATGTTTTGTAGTCCTTGTGCGTTTTTACAAAGGTGAGCGGGAAAGCCCAGGTGCTTTAGCCTTGGGTAGTTCACTCCTCGTCGTCCGGGACAAAACGATTGATGAAGAACTTGTCTGTGTAGTTCTCGATGCTACTGTCGGCCCACACAATGCACTCAACGGCCTCTGGGACCGCATTATGAGTAGTTTCGTCAATTGCCTCGCGAACCAGTGCAATATCCTGTTCAACAAGCCCGGTCTCTTTATTTTCCAGATAAGCGAGAAATTCGTTTGTGCCTTCAGTCTTTTCCACTGTTAAAAGCGCATAACCTAAATCAATACTCAATTTCTCCATTTTTTTGTAATCCTCCTTATTGTTGGTTAGTGATTGCGGGAGGGGTAAATCCCTCCCGCATAATGTCGTATTAAAGTCCAGCTTTATTGCTTCGTAATTAGATCCTCTTTTCCACTACGCCAATAAACCAAACACCTTCATCGTCAGCCTTGGTCACTGACAGCGTGAAAGGCAGCAGCTCGTTCATCAGCTGGCAACACAGCTCTTCGGGCAGTTCGCCGACTTCGTAGCCCGGATAGCCATAGTCGTATCCGGGCTCACCCCTCATTTTCTCCCGTTCGTCCAAGTCAAAGCCTGCCGCATCGAAGAGCGCATTAAGCTCATCCTCGGTCAGTATGTTTTCTCTCCTAAAGCTTATCTGCCAGTAGTAATACTCCTGGCGTACTGGCTCCGCTCTTATATCCCTGCCAAGCAGGTCGGACAGGAGCTGTGAGAATGTATCTTCCAGGTTTTCCCAGTCGATATGTATTGCTCTCTTGATCCAGTGCTTTTCGGCCTCGCCAAAGCTGTGTTTGGTAAAAGCCTCTTCCTTTGTAATTTTATTCGCTGTCATCGTCTTTAATCTCCTTTTTAAGATATTTTAAATGTTCAAGAATAAATGTCATGCTATCGGGGGAGGCCGGGTCAAACCCAATATCCCGCTTCAGGTAAAGATTCCTGCACATGACTATTCCTATTCCTTTGTGTTCGCCAGTTGCTTGCTCACCGGGGTATGCTTCCCTGATATGCTCAACTACGATGATTTCCTTTCCGTCCGGCAAGTCATATTTGTAATATGTGAGGTTTAGTTTAGGCTGGATAATCCATGCTCCCCAACTCCAGTACCTCTCTACAAACGCCTTTCGTTTTTTGTGGTTAGACCACAGCTCTTTGAGTTCCTTGTTCGTGTACTTGTTAAATGATTCGCAGTCGTCTTCCTCATCTGCATCACAGACATCATGAGACATAGTCTGTTCGGGGTATTTAACCTCGTCGCAATTATACTCCTTTGTCGTCATATTATTTTTCACTCCTTTTTTCATAATCAGATTCTACAGCCAGTATGTCTGAAATGCCGAATGCGTAAGAGTTGCTTGTTGCGAAAAAAGAAAAAGCGCGGATTTCTCCGCGCTCTGACTTTTATGATGACAAATATCAGGTTTTCCTATGGCGTGGCGTGCAGCAGTGTATGCAATTTGTTGTAGTCTATGTCGATTGCAACGAGTTGCCCGTCGCCGTTAAACAGCGTGTAATGGTAGCCCATATAGCACGAGCTTGACGGATCGTATTCTGTTTTGATGATTTTACCGTGCCCTTTGCGCCGTGATATCGTCTTTTTTTTGACTTTGTGCCATGTTGCCATGTTTGTTTGCCCCTTTCTTAATCTCACGAGTAGCTGACTTCTTTACCAGCTTCCCTCAGTCTAACAAAGTTTGGGAACCTTGCCGACTTAATGCCCTTCTCGTTTTCGCTTTCTCGAAAATACTTAACGGTTATAACGCGTCCGATCAGACTGTTCTTGTTTTCCCAAAACCAGTCTCTCTCAGCATCGCTAAATCCGCCACCTACTCCAAGAGTGTTTCCCTTGTAATCAACATTGATCCGTCCAAGCGTACCGCTAAGCTTGCCTTGGCCTTCTTCAAAGCCGGTGATCATAAGGTCGCACTCCTCCATCTCCTTGACTTTTAAAATGCTGCTTGTGCGCTTAAACTCGTAAGGAGCGTCGTTGAGGTTAACCATGCACCCCTCTTGATCTTCTGACATAACTTGTTCAAGCAGCAACTCTACTTGGGAAATGTCGTTGCCTGAATAGAGAGTTGGAAGAATTTTTACGAACTGCATCCCTTTGAAAGCTTCCTCTAAATACATGCGTCTTTTAAAGTAAGGCACATCATTGTGTTGGGTACGAAAGCTTTCAACGGTGAGTGCGTCAAACACCCAATAGGTGATGCCACGCTTTTCTCCGCTCTTTCTTGTAGTTTTCATCGTTGCTCTGTACTGGTCTCCGCTCTTCATCCCTGATGCTTCTGTGGTCAGTAGCTCTCCGTCAAGCACGAAAGAGCCAATCGGCCACGCAAGCAGCTCCGCCTCAATGTCGGACAAGCCATCTATCGGCTGACCCGTCCTGCTGAATATGTTAACTGTTTCACCGCTCTTGATTGCAATGGCCCGCATTCCATCCAGCTTTAAGGTGACTGTAAACTCTTTGCCTTCGACTTTCTTAATGTTGTCAAAATAGCCATGGGCCAGCATGCACTCAAACTTAGGGATAAATCCTTTGCCGAGTGCTTTATTGATGGTGCTTGCGGCGCAGCCCAGCTTAAGTGACTTTGTAAACATCCCCTCATAGAAGCCCGCCATATCAGCGGGCTGGCTTTTAATGAAGCCCTGCATATTTGCGATTATCTCGTCCGAGCCGGTGTTGTTCTCCTGAAGATATCCGAACGCTTCAAAAGGGTTTTCAAAGCTTATCGTGGGTGTGACTGTAACGGTCTTGCCCATCTTTTTACTCGACAGCCCAGTAGTTATGAAGGGGTTTAGAAGGAAGTTCAGCGCTTGCGTAAACTCCCTGTTCTGGGCGTTTTCCTTGATGATTTGTTCTTTCTCCAGCTTGCTGCTTGTGAATTGTATCTGTTCAAACAATTCTTTAACTTTTTGCATTTTGTTCTCCTTTTTATTTTTTTTAGTTAGCTTGCTAAAAACACTTAAATGCCTAAAACTCGTGATGTAAATTTTGTACCCCTGTACTCCACTACGGATCCTACCGGGAACGCAGACGCTGCCATCAGCAGCTTTTCCAGAACCTCAGCGGCATACCCGGACCTGTGTCTTCTGCTGAGTCCCAACGCTTTCCTGTCCGCTTCCCAAAGAACGTTGGCATATTCATCTATGCTCATGTCTGTATTGACGACTTTGGCGGTAGTAGTCCCTTTCCGACAGAGTATCCCGTCCATAGACCTGTTGCAGCCGCATGGCCCATCCGGATCTCCGGAATCTTTGTCGCATGGCGCTGTAAATGTAACAAGTTCGCCTTCGGGGACAAAGCAGAAGTCGTTATCCCGCTCACCTTGCGTCTGGGTTGTTGAAACAAATATTTGTAGTTTTTTCATGATTCTCCTTTATGCTTGTTTGCGACTGCGGCGAGTTTAATCCCTCGCCGCAATCTGCTGTTCTTAACCTCACACTATCTCCAACGCTTCCATCATCGAGCAATAACTAAGCTTCCAGCCGTGCTTTTCTTCAACGGCTTTGATGAACGCGTCAAGCCTGTCGTCGACGTCTAAGTCGGTGCAGTAGAGTATGTCATCCGCCATTATGTGTATGGCAAAATTAACGTCCTGCAACGTCTCGCCGTTGCTTACCGTCACCTTCACGAAGTCGTCGTCCCCTTCGGGGCGCTCGAACACGTGGACGCGAAAGTAAAAAGACTCATCCGCATACGCAGGTTTCTGCATTGGTATCATTTTTCTTTCATAACCGATGATTTGATCCCACGTCAGCCATTCCGGCTTTTCTGCTTCGGAAAAGCTATTCCACAAATGCCTCATGTGGCTGATGTGCGCGACTTCGCTTTTAGCCCACAGGCGGTCGGAATCTCGCATCCCCGCGCCTAGATAGTAGTCACAGTCGCTCTTAAGGCGGCCAAGCATCATATATGAGAATCTTTTGTTCTCTTCGGAAACGTGGCCGTCTTCAGCAAGCTGATCCTGCCCAATGCCCATTGCCGCATTCAAAGCGTCTTCCATGCTCAGCCTGTCAAGCACTGTCTGTGAGCTTTTACTCTCATCGGACGGTGCAGCCGCTTCGTCAGCTGAGAAATCCTCTTGCTCCATACCCATGGTCGCCAGTAAATCTGCTTCCATCCGCGAAGCAATTTCTTTGTTATGCTCCCACAGCGCCGTCCTTTTCTTTACCTTGCAGTATTGCAGCCGTTCGCAGCTGCCGCACTCATGCGTTGATAATGCGGTGCCGAAAGGCTCGAACTGGCTTTTGCCGGTGTTGACGCTATAGGTGCAACCTGAAAAATATCTTTGTTTACTCATTTTGTTACTCCATTTCTTATTATTTGTCGTCCGATTCTTTTTCATCGACGATGAAAGCCGTTTTGCTCTCATGCGCTTCGATTTTAACATCACTCATCGCCTTCGACCTCCTCAACCATGTTGAAGCTGTAATTATTCTCGTAGATAGCTTCTTCAGCTTCTTTGACTATCTCTTCCGGGCTCATGGCGTGGGCTTTATCGAAAGCTTCGTCTGCGTTGTCGGCTTCGACTTCCACGCTGAAATAAACCCTGCATGAGACATTGAATTTCTTTGCCATTTTTGTGCTCCTTTCTTAATGTTTGTGATTCATTGATGCTGCGGTTTACGCCAAATTGCCGAGCAGGTATTGCCTGATCGTCTCCGCGTGGCACCTCTTGGGCGCGCACCAACAGAACAGGTTAAGTTGCCCATGCTCCACGTACAGCTCCCTGAGCCGTTTGAGCTCAAGATGAAACGCGGGGCTCTTGTTGCTCTCAAACCATGTCACATACTTGTCGCAGACCTCGTCTCTCTGGCTTTCGCTTCCCATGTAGAATGGGTTTCCCAGCGATGAGGAGCGGTCAACTTTCACGTCCCATGGGTTTTTAGGCTTTCCCGCTTTTAGGTTTTTTATTGCAATCATTTGTTATCCTTTCGTTATTCTTTCTCATAGAATACATGCCGGTCAGTGTAGTCCTCATCTTCCTCGTCGCCCCACACAAGAAGGCGCAGCTTGTTTTCCGTGCTGTTCTCGCAGACAGGGGCTTCGCAGCCTATGAGGAGGAGCTGCCTCTCGTATTCGAGATCGCCGCCTTCAAGGCACATGTAAATCTCCGGATAGTCAGGGTCGCCCCCTACTTCCGCAAACAGCTTGCCGAACGCGGTATCGACCTCGATGCGGTGATTGGTTGTGTCTTCAAGTTCTTTTATGAACTTGCTTAGGGCAGATGCCACTTCATAGCTGTCCTTGTACTCTTCATGCGGTATTTTGTGGTTCGGGCACTGATTCAGCGCCACTTGTGCCGCCTTGAGAATGTCCAAGTTTTTTGTGAGCCTGTCCATAGTTTCTCCTTTCAAAAATTATTCTTGCACAAAGCCGGTGCCGATGTGCGTTTTGTGGCTACAATCCTCGCATGAATGAACGTCGTCGTCTTCGCCGTAGCAGATGCCGTCCGCTTCAAGCGGGCATGTGTATTCTTCACGTTTTTCCAGTTGCATTCTTTTTCTTGTCATCATATTAATTTCGCCTCCTATTTTCGGTAATATTAACTCTGCAAGAAGTATGTCAGAATTGATGAATTTTAACGCCCAATAAGCAAAAAATCTCCGCAAGGGAGATTCTTTGCATTATGATGATGTTATTTGCTACTTGCTTGTTCGTGTCCCTCTCGCCCTTGTTCAAAACAAAATACTATGCGGGGACTTCTTTCTTTACCTTTTTGCGCAGAATGCTCCCGCCTCTACAGGCGGTGAGATGAATGCGCTTTTTTGTTTAGTTTGCTATACAAGCAAACCCCTTGCTGTATCTGTATGGCATAAGCAGGTCAATCCTCGGCACCTTCTTAATCTCTCTGAGGGCGACATACTGCCCTTCGTTCTGCGTGCCCTTGACCGTATGGATTTTGCCGTCATACCATACTAAGTCATTGGGCTGATACGGATACCTCTGCTTCCTTATGCTGCGTCGGCCCTCGCGGGTCTTCTTGCCGCGGTAAACACGGAGGTTTTCGCCGTTTTTGTTTTTGTTCCTCGTGGTTCTGCCGCTGCACAGCTCTGAGCCGGATGCTTTCTTGCCGGTGCGGGTGTCTATGTAGATTGCATCATAAAACCTTTCAAGATTGCGGTTATTGCGCCTCGTCTGCTGGTAGGTCAGCGGCTCTATCCTTGTCTGGTTTGTCCCGCCCGCTATGCAGAAGGCATCGTTGGCGTGCGTCTTCTCCAGCCCTAGGGCTTCCCTGTCGGCTTTTGTGATGTAGCCGTAGGTG
>Ga0099364_10000950_pt1 | contig 49252 bp, 51 predicted proteins | sample TergutTh196P3_FD_73070 | JGI IMG/M metagenome (GOLD analysis project Ga0099364, IMG submission 73070) | Microcerotermes parvus P3 segment gut microbial communities from Pointe-Noire, Republic of the Congo - Th196 P3 | ecosystem: Host-associated > Arthropoda: Insects > Digestive system > Gut ...
TGAGGCGGTGGCGATTGGGCTGGCTGACGGGAGGATGATAACCGGCCGTAATAAAAACGTCATGACAGCCAGCGCGGCGGCGGTAATAAATGCCGTCAAGGAGCTGAGCGGTATTGGCGAGCAAATTCATCTGATTTCGCCGGTCAATTTGGACTCAATGCTGAAATTGAAACGAGAAGTTTATCACGAAATGCGGTTAAATTTATTGGATGTTTTGGCGGCGCTAGCGGTCAGCGGTGCGACCAATCCGACGGCAGAGTTGGCTCTCACGAATTTGTCTGGGTTGAAAGGTCTTGAGGCGCATTCAACTGTGATGCTGCCGAAAGTCGAAATTGACGCGCTAAAAAAATTGGGGTTGAATGTTACTTGTACAGATGAGTTTGCTTATTGAAGTCGACTGAATCACAACCAGTCAACTCATCGATCAACCCCTGTAACGGCGCGATATATTTTGCAACCATCGGCCGATAGTAAGTTTTGCGGCCCACTCGTTCGGCGATAATCATATCGTTTTCCAGCATGACGCGCAGGTGATGTGATACGCTTGGTCGCGACATGCCGATTTTAGCGGCTAATTCAGCGACGGTGTGCGGTTTGTCTTCTAACATTAGCATCATTAACTTTTGTCGCACCGGATGACCCAGCCCGTCAAACAGCGGCAAAGTCTGACGAAACAGCTGGGCGATGCGTTTAATGTCCTTCTTTTTCATGGCTTGAAATCCATTCTATCATCAAATCGAGCACGCCGCGCGTGTTGCCGACCACACAGTGTGAGCCGCTGCATTCGGCCTGGGTGAACAGGCGATAAGTCAAAGTGCGCGCATTCGGCATGGCGTCGATCATTGGTTTGTAAAAGCTGGGAGGCACAAAATGGTCGCGATCGCTGCCGATGATCAACACATCGCCGGTGATTTTGTCGCCGATGTCAGCAATCTGAATCTTGTCAGCCTTTCGCATAAAATCGTAGGCTGATTTGGCGCCAAAAGTTTTCATCCCGTGTTGCACACCCCAGGCGGCCATCGGGTCGGTTTTGGCTTGGATTGACATCACCAGGTTGATGACCGGCGCCAAATGAGCTTTCAGCATAATGCGCACCAGCGCTTGAACGAATTTTGGTCGCGTCGACAACAATACGTTTAGGAAGTTCGGCATCACACCCCAGGCGATGACGCGCTTTATCCGCTGATCGCCAGCCGCTGCCCGTGGAGCCAACGCGCCGCCCAAGGACGCGCCGATCAATGTCACGTCGTCCAGTTCGTAGTGATCCAGTAATGCGCCGACGACTTTATGCCAATCGGGCGTGATGGTCAGGTTACTTTTTCGGACGACTTGGCCTTGGCCGGGGCCTTCGAATGCGTAAACGGCGTAACCTGCCTCTGTCAGATACAGCGCGATTTGCAGGAATTCTTCTAAGTATGAATCATAGCCGCCGTGCAGGACGATTGCACCTCTAGGTTGCTGTTTCGGCTTGGCAATCCACACCGGTAACGTTGTGTCGCCGTAGGGCAGGCGATCGAGTTTAATTTTGCTGTCAAAGATTTCCGCGTAATATTTGTAAAAAAGCTCGACGTGCTTATCATAAGCGGCGGTTTTTCGCGGATCATTCCAAGGCATGTAGCCCTCTGCCCAGCGGTAATAGGCAATGGCGTTGCCGACGCGGTGATCAGCCATCGCCTTGTCGCCTAGGTCATTGAATGTTTTGATCCAGCTATCAATGTCGACGATTTGTTTTGCCGCAACTGTCACTTCATCGATATCGCCGCCATTCCAATCAACCGTTCGCAGCAGCGAAAGATTAAAAAACGGCACAGGATTAATTTGCGGATAACCGCGGAAAAATTTATACGGGTAGAGATTCTTGTTCATTATATCCTTTCAATTGGTAAGAAATTATTTACCAATTCAATATAGCATATTGGTAAATATCTTTCAACCAATAGATTATTGTATACTCTGATGATCTTATGCTAAAATAACTACAGATTTTAAGACATGGGGGAAGGATGAACGACATAATTCCGACCGAGGAACTTCTTGAACAACAAAAAACTTGGGCAAAGAAAGTCAAAATCGGCGGTCGTTACCAACACTTTCGGAACCATCATTTTTACGTTGTACAGAGCCTATCGGTTCGCGAAGAAGACAACAGCTGGTCAGTCAATTACACAGATGAACTGTCGGGTCTGCTTTTCAATCGTCGAGCGGAAATCTTTGTTGAAGAAATCCCGGACGAAAGTGGTAAAATAGTGCAAAGATTTAAGAAGGTGGAGGAAAAATGACCAAACAATCCGAGGCAAAAGAGGCCGAAGTCGTAGGTAAAAACCCGCAGAAAAAATACAGCAAATCTAGCGGTAAATCCAGTCAAAGTTCAAGCGCGAAATCCGCCAATTCTGGCCAGAAATTTCGCGAAAAAACCGGACAGAAACCCGCTGACATGATAAAAATTGTCAAAGTCAATCGAGTAATCTCGGTTCTGATTCTTATCCTGGTAATTTGCATTTTTGCACTGTTGCTGAAATTTGTTGTTGGCATTCTCGGCTGGCTGTTGCAATTCATCATTGTCGTGGTGGCGGTTGGACTTATTGCGGCGCTGATATATAATTTTATTCAAGAAAAGCAACGATAACTTAATAATAAGGAAGGAAAATATGCGACTATTATTAAAGCTGAGCGGAGAACAGCTAGCTGGCGACAACGCCCGCGGCTTCAACATCGAACGCGCCAAATGGATCGCTGACCAGGTCAAGAAAGCGCAGGCAACCGACGCGGAAATTGTCATTACGGTCGGGGCGGGGAACTTTGTGCGGGGCGAATACTTTGCGGGCGAAAACATTCGGCAGGTTACGGCTGACAACATGGGCATGCTGGCCATCGTTATCAACGCATTGGCGTTGGGTGACGTGTTTAATTCGGTTGGCATTCCGGCCGCGGTGCTGTCGAACATCGAGGCCAACCAGGTAGTCGACCAGTATACTTATCGGCGGGCCTTGTCGCACCTGGCTAAGGGCCGCGTGGTTATCATCGGTGGTGGCATGGGACGGCCGTATGTGACGAGCGACTCGGCGGCGGTGTCGATGGCGCTGGAATTGGATTGCGATCTGGTCGCTAAGGCCACTAAAATCGACGGTGTCTTCGACAAAGACCCAGCTAAATTCCCGGACGCCATAAAATTGGATAAAATATCATTGGCCGACGCTGTAGCTGGCCGCGAGATCAAGGTCATGGACAAGGCAGCACTGGGACTGGCGGCGGACTTTAATATTCCGATCACAGTATTTGAATTGCTGAAGGAAGGGAATATTGCGCGGGTTGCGGCAGGGGAAAATGTTGGTACAAGGATCAGCTAGAGTAGTCGGCCAAGGCTATTTTTAGGCATAAGCATCTTTACATTTTGCGAGTTTTGTGATATAGTTTGGGCATGAGTGAAATAAAAAAAGAAAACACCGACGACAAAGAAAGTAGGCCACGGGTGATGCGAGGACTCAGAAGCATGGGACAACGAGAACCCGGTGATTCTTTGGACTCGGATACTTTTCATGGCATGATGAGTGTTACTTTTAATGCTCCTGACAGTGGCGGCGTAAAGGGAGAAGGATCTTCTGCAAACGGAAATACTAAAACAGCTGTCGAAGCAGCTACGCGAAGAGTCGCCGATACTCGCGCTGAAATTGAAGCAAGTGGAGAACAACCAACCGTTGAGGATATAGGAAGAATGGTTACAGTGGTTAACCAAAACTCTGAGGCCGCGGCAATGAGCAGCGGAGGTTTAGTGCCAGAGGCGCGTCCGGGACTCCCTTCGCAGAGACATGATGCTACAGCACTTGGTGGCGAAGATGTCGAAGACCCGTTTATAGATGCTCTCGGGGTTGTCAACGGCGTATACGATCAGATGGGTGGCCGTCGGTCTTCCTAGTGAGAACTAATCAACTTACATTTCAATCAGCGTAAAGTATTTAGCAGTGCTATAATAGAAAACAAGATGAACCAGTTAAATATACGGGGGGGGGCGTTTCATGGAACAGCCGATCCCTGCAAAAAACTTGGGAAGACTCTGGCAAAAGTCCTGAATTAATATTAAAGAAACTAAAGGAACAAGGTGCGCTGTCTTTCGAGCCATATCCGTCCGGGTTGTTCCCAGCCAGCGTTTTGCCGGCTGAACTGCTGGCCAGCAAAATGGACTTTGTTTGGATTCGCGATAATTGCCATGTTGCTATGGCGCTGGATGATGTTGGGCAGATCAAACCAGCTGTGAATGTCGCGCGAGCGCTTCTGAAAATTTTTGAGAATGAACGACTGCGCCTGCAGGAAATTATCAATGGCACTAAATCGATTGATGTGAAAAACCGCCCTCCGGCGCGGGTTGACAGCACGACGTTGAAACCGGATTACGAGTGGGCCAACGCGCAGAATGATTCGATCGGCGATGTTTTGTGGTTGGTGGCGACTCTCGCGAAACGCGCCGATTTGACTTTAACAGATGAGGATAAGCGGGTTTTGGACGATATTGTGCATTACCTCGACGCGATCGAATATTGGCAGGACGCGGATAATGGCTATTGGGAGGAGGCGCGCAAGGTTAATGCTTCCAGTGTCGGAACGGTTTTGGCGGGCTTAATAGCTTATCGAAATTATTTTGGCGAGTCGGATTTACTTAATGAAATGATTAAGAAAGGAAGAGAAGCCCTTGACCAAATCCTGCCGAACGAAACGATAACGCCGCCGGGGCTAAAGCGCGAAACCGACGCTGCGCAAATCTTTCTGGTCGAGCCGCTGGGAATTGTTACTGACGAACAAGCCGAAGAAATCGTCGAAAAATGCACAGCGCAGTTGCTGCGGCCGCACGGTTTGATTCGTTACATCGGCGATTCATATTGGACGAAGGATTATCGGTCGCTGCTGGGCTTGGGCGAACGAACCAAGGATTTCAGCGAAAACATGGCGGAACGTGATCAAATGGCCACGCCCGACGCCGAGGCGCAGTGGACTTTGTTTGACTCGCTGCTGGCGATTTATTGGCAGAAACGTTTTGAAAAATCGTGCGAAGAGGCGCATCGCCAGCGCGCTCGATGGCATATAGAGAGGTCGCTGGGGCAATTTGTTGACACGCCGGATGGTTGGCGCATTCCGGAAGCTTATTTCTTAGAGGGAGGAAAGTGGGTGCCGAATGATCACGTGCCGCTGTTGTGGACGCAGGCGAATGTGTTGCGGATGCTAGCGTTTCCGTCGCCGCAATGATTTCTTCCCATGCGTCTTGTACGGTGGCTCCCATAAAAGCTTAACGACGCTATACACGAATCCCGCCACGTTAAACCGCTTGACGTATTGATGATCATAAACGGATTTAGACTTGGTTGACATGGGTGAAAGCAACTTGTCGATCGTCAGAAAACCTGGCGCGGGGAAACCAAACTCGGTCAATTGGCCAGTGCGATAATCGATCCTTCGCCAAATTTTGTCGCGGTCGGTATAAAGGAGCAACATTTCGCTGGCGTAGAAATCAGCCGCTCGGCGCATTCGCCGCGAGATGTAATCGTTAAAGAATTCCAAGTCGGGTTTGATCTCGACAATAGCACGATGATTCATGTTGCCGAAAAGAATAGATAATTCCAAATCTGGCGTGTAATTGAAACCGCGGTGACTGATGCCTTTGTCGGGTTTGCGCCAGCGGTCGCGAAAGCCATTGTCGATCAAATGGCGCAAAACTTTTTCTTCCAAATTAGAGTCAAAATTGACTATTTGTCCCTCAATGATCGAGGTGTGTTTGTTGCCGCCATGGTATGCCATATTCCTATGATAGCATTGAAATAGTCAAAGTTGTTGACAATGTTAAACATCATCGGGTCACATCGTCCGGTGTGATTTCGCTGTTCGAAGGGAAGTATCATGTCAGTACTTAGACGTACGATGGCGGTGTTTACCGTTGTGATGATGGCGTTGAGCATGGAAGCTCCGCCCACGGGTTCACCCGAATCAGTTATTATTTTCAATGTTTGCGTTGTTCTAAAATTATGTATGATAAGAAAAGCAGCAAAGTCACGTGCCACTGATCAGCAGTTCGAAATACCGCGTCGACCCAAACGGAATCTTCTGCTTGATCAAGTTTTTCCCGATCAGCGCGTCGGCGTACGTCACCGTGAAATTCCCGTATCTTGTATTGGCATCATCCAACGCTAGCATCAAATCATCTGCCCGGACGTTTTCCGGCAGCAGCGTGATCTGTGAACGCGTCGTCGGTGTTAATCCATAGCAAGTCATGCCGATGGCGGTGACGGTTTGGCGCGGCCGCTGCAAAAATAATTCGCGGGCGCGGGCGAAAACGTCCTGGTCGGTGAAGACGGCTGTGTCGTACATTTTGCGCTTTTGCCAAAAGCCCTCGGGTCGGCCGTTGCCAAAAGTCGGCGCCTTGGCGAAGACCAGCCAGACCAGCATGCCGCGCGCGTCCAGCCCAGAATGACGCAGTTTCATGGCCGAGGTTTGGCACAAATATTGCAAGCGCGCTAAAATCTCATCGTCATCGTTGGTTCTTTTATCTAAGACAAACTGGCGGCCGACCTGACCCTGTTTCGTTTTGAAATCATCAACCTCAAACCCTCTTAATCTTTGGTACCAACCCAATCCCATGATCGTGCTGCGGAAGACTTGTTTTCTTAAGATTTGGTCGTCGGCCATTAAAAATTCCAGCGGGGTGTTGATGTGGTTTTGCATTAACCTTAACGATAATCTTTTGGCGATGCCGGGTAAGTCGGTTAGTTTTAAACCCTTATAAACTTCCTGCAAATTGTCAGCGTTTATCAAATCCAGCCCGTCTGGTTTGTGAAGCCCCGACGCCAACTTTGCTAAGAAACGATTTGTCCCGATGCCAATATTACAGCGCATCCAACAGCCCAAATCTTTGTGCAACCGCTGTTTGATTTCGTAGCCAACCTTGACCAAATCCTGATGCGGCGTGCCGTGAAAGTCGATCAAGCCTTCGTCGATCGATTTCATTTTGACGTTCGGCGAATACGATTTCATGATGCGCATCAGCCTCTGATACGCCCAGTGATATTTCGGCGGGTCGGTCTCGAGCATGATGAAATTCGGGACCAGCTGCTCGGCTTCTTTGCGCGACATGCCGACTTTGACGCCGAGTTGTTTGGCTTCGATTGAGGCGGCAATGACGCAGCAGTTTTCGCGGATGCGGTTTGTCACACCGATCGGTTTGCCGCGTAAACTGGGACGGGATTGTTGCTCGACCGTGGCAAAGCAAGAATTAAGGTCGATGTGCATAATAAGTGGAAGTTCTTGATTTAAGATGAGGTTACTGTGCGGCGTCCGTCCCAGACCGTAATTCCGTCGCCGTTCGGCCAGCCCGTCGTCACGGGTGTCCTCTCTGACACTTTCGCCGTCCGAAAGAGTCGCGCCGAAATTAGGATCTGGGGCGGACGCCGATAACGCTTCCACTAGTTCGCACTCGTGATTGCGACCAATGTCCATGACAACCTTTCCGCGTCAAATTCCAACCTATAATCGCTTTCGTCGTCGCTCATGTCGAAAACATGCACCATGCGCTGGCCGCGCTTGGTTGGATGATACAATCCTAATTCGGTAAAGACGATTTCGCGACCCTGATAAATCATTTTGTGTGGTCGGGCGGCGTTATTTATGTCGGCGTCGATTTGGTAAAGGACTATAACTTTGACGCGGGTTTCAACTTCTGTAAAATCCATAAACTTCTCCCAATTGGTCTTCCTGAAATTAAATCAGGATTCGGTTAGTAATCGGGACGTTTCTTGCACCGCCGTCCGTGCGACAATTTATGACAAGGATTTTTACAGAAGTTCCATGCTGCTGAAGTTCGTGATAGAACCTCGCGCGGGTAACTTACTTAATAATACTACTTTTTATAGTAGATGTCTAGTTGTGCTAAGATATATAATATGGAAAAGTACGAGGAAATCATCGTTGCGGCGATCAAGAAACTGTTCAACATCGATGCCGAAGTCAAATTGACCCGGCCCGAGGCAAGGTTTGGTGATTACGCAACCAATGCGGCACTGACAATAGCTAAGGAGGTTGGTGAAAATCCGCGCGAAATCGCCGAGGCTTTAGCGGCGGAACTGCAGGGGAACGATGCGTTTTCCGAAGTCGCTATCGCCGGTCCGGGCTTTATAAACTTAAAAATCTCGGCGCGGCATTTGGCGGCGCAGTTGGAATCCTTGAACCAAGAAATCGATCCGGCCAACGGCGAATACGCTGGCAAAGTTGTTGTAACGGAATTCTCTGACCCAAATCCGTTCAAGGTTCTACATGCTGGCCACCTCTACACTAGCGTAGTTGGCGATGCTGTCAGCAATCTGATCGAGGCAACGGGCGGCCGCGTCCATCGCGTGAATTACGGCGGCGACGTCGGGCTGCACGCGGCGAAAACTATGTGGAGTATCGTGCAATTCTTGGGCGGCGAATTTCCTGAAAAATTGAATGAAGTCGAAACGGCGCGGGCTGAATGGTTAGCGGCGCGCTATGTCGAGGGCAACACGGCCTATGAAACTGACCCTGCGGTTGCAGCTGAAATTAAATCCTTTAACAAACGGATTTACGATTTACACGCGACCGATGATCACGACAGCGATTTCGCGAAAATTTATTGGGAATGTCGCCAGTGGAGCTACGATTCTTTTGAAGAATTTTATGCTCGGATTGGCGTCAAATTCGAGAAATATTATCCCGAAAGCAGCGTGACGGACTTGGGCCTGAAAACCGTGCGCGAGCAATTGGCCAAAGGCGTTTACAAAGAGTCGGACGGCGCGGTGATTTTCGACGGCGAAAAGTTCGGTCTGCATACGCGGGTGTTCATCAACAGAGAAGGCCTGCCGACTTACGAAGCGAAAGAGGTCGGACTGAGCCTGACGAAATGGCAGGATTACCATTTCGACGAATCGATCATCATCACCGGCAGCGAACAGCAGGAGTACATGCAGGTCGTGCAAAAATCGATCGAGCAGTTTCGACCGGATTTGACGTCAAAAACGCGACATTTCACCAACGGCTTGGTCAAAATGGCCGGTGGTGTCAAGATCAGCAGCCGAACTGGTCAGGGGATTCGAGCGGGCGAAGCCTTGGACATGACGGCCGACGCGCAGGAAGCGGCGCAGGGCAATCGTGAGATGAAGACAATCTTGGGCGCGATTAAATATGCTTTCCTGAAAAACAATATCGGCCCGGATCTGATTTTTGATCCGGCGATTTCGGTCAGTTTGACCGGCAACAGCGGGCCTTATGTGCAGTACGCCGCAGTTCGTGTGAACAAAATCTTGCGCGATAACGACATGGCGATCAACCCAGAGAACTTGCCGGTCGTAAAGCGCGAAATCGTCGGCGGTTTTATCGTGTCGAATGACAAAAAGATTTTGTTGGGTGGAAATCGCGCGGGTGGCGTATATGAAGGCCAACTGATCGTGCCGGGCGGTGGCATTGACGGCGATGAAACAAAGATGGAAGCGCTGGCGCGTGAAATGCGCGAAGAGGTTGGCATAGATATCGCGAAGGCAAAAGTCAGCAAAATTCGTGTTTCTTCGGGCGGGGCCAGCAAGACTTTGCGCCAGGACGAACATGGTTTTAAGGCTGGCGATAGGGTTTGGGTTGACATGGCCTTTCATAATTATTTGATCGAATTTGATCAGCTGGCCGATGAAATTCCGGTGAAGGTCGAGGATGACTTTGATTACGCTGAATGGTTTTCGCGGGCTGAACTGGCGCAGAAGAATATGAGTCAGCCAACGGTGGAAACTCTTGGCTATATGGGCTGGCTGGATGATGAGAAATACGATCACGCGGCCGAAAAAACCTTGATCCTGAAATTGTTGGGATACCCCGAAATTTTACGCATCGCGGCGCACGAATATGAACCGCACCGGATTGCGACCTACGTTTACGAATTGGCGCGGGAGTTGAATCGCTATTATGAAACGACACCGGTGGCGACAAAGGATGTACCAGCGGATATTAAAGCGGCTCGGTTAGATCTATTATCAAGAATATCCGATATCTTCAACAGGAGCTTGGGGATCCTCGGAATAGACGTCCCAGAAAAAATGTGAACTCAAGTCTTTAGCTGCAGCTCCATTTCGCAATGCAGCATAAACGAGCACTGCAGTTCTTACGTTAGAGTCAGCTTCTTCATGTCTTCCTTCTGAACGCTGGATATCCACTAAAGCGGATATCACCCCGGCCAACTCCGGGTTTTCTTTAGCAAACAAGGCCATTTGATTGCGTATATATTCATCATCTATGTCTACTCATGTTGTAAAATCTACATATAGCGTAAGCAGCTTAACGTGATACAATAGATGTAGTGCTTGGGCAACACTGAGATAAACAATGTAAGTGAGGGGGTATTATGGCTCAGGATCAACGAATTTTTGGTGTACCGCGAGAGGAAAAGCGCGATGACAAGCGCGGAACACGGTCTGCGAAACGCGAGGGTCGCAGTGAATCGGCTGGTGCGTCGAACAATCAACAAACGACGACTAACAAAAGTGCGCGGACTTCTGGCAAAAAATTGACTTTTGATTATATTTTCTCGACGCCGGGTGTTGATCCTTATACGCAAGTAAAATGGGAAAAACGTGATGTCGTCATGACCAACTGGCGCGACGGTAGCGTCAACTTTGAACAAAAGGGCGTGGAATTTCCCGATTTTTGGAGCATGAATGCCACGCAAATCGTGACCAGCAAATACTTCCGCGGCGTTATGGGCTCGGCGACCCGCGAGAAATCCTTGAAACAATTGATTGATCGCGTGGTCGGCAAGTACGTCGAACAAGGCGTAAAAGACGATTACTTCGATAGCGAAAAATCGGCGCAGATCTTTTCCCAAGAAATGAAATACATGCTGCTGCACCAGATGTTTGCCTTTAACTCTCCGGTTTGGTTTAATGTCGGCCTGAAGGACGTTCCGCAGCAGGTGTCGGCCTGTTTCATTTTGGGTGTCGAAGATTCGATGGAATCGATCCTCAACTGGTACACCGAAGAAGGACGAATTTTCAAGCGGGGTTCTGGCGCCGGCGTTAACCTATCGCGTTTACGCGGTACAGTCGAAGGATTATCAACTGGCGGCGAATCCAGTGGCCCAGTGTCATTCATGCGTGGCGCGGATGCTAGCGCTGGCACGATCCGACAGGGCGGCGCAACCAGACAGGCGGCCAAAATGGTCGTCCTGGACATTGATCACCCCGACATCGAAGAATTTATCTATATAAAGGCCGAAGAACAGAAAAAGATTCAGGTCTTGTCGGACGCCGGTTTCGACATGCAAATGGGCGGCAAGGACATCGTTTCGGTCCAGTTCCAGAACGCCAACAACTCTGTTCGTGTCAGCGACGAATTCATGAAAGCCGTCGAAGCCGGTGCGCCGTTCGCGCTGCGGGCACGCCGCAATGGCGAAGTCGTCGAAACAGTCGATGCTCGCGAACTGTGGCGCAAGATTGCCGACGCGGCTTGGCAGTGTGCCGACCCAGGTTTGCAGTACGACGACACGATTAACGCCTGGCACACTATTCCGGCCGAGGGCAAAATCACGGCCAGCAATCCTTGTTCGGAATATATGTCGATCGACAATTCGTCATGCAATTTGGCGTCGATTAATCTGCTGAAATTCTTATCCGACGATGGCCAGTTTGACTACGAGAAGTTCACATCGGCCGTCGAGATCATCTTCACCGCCATGGACCTCAGCGTGACATTTGGCGATTTCCCAACCGAGCTGATCGGCGAGAACACGCGCAAATTCCGCCAGCTGGGCCTCGGTTACGCTAATTTAGGCGCGATGTTGATGGCGATTGGTTTACCGTACGATTCGCAGGAAGGGCAGAATGCGGCAGCGGCGATCACTTCGCTAATGACGGCGGCGGCTTATCGTCGGAGTGCGGAATTGGCCAGTTCGGTTGGCACGTTCCACAACTTTGACAAGAATCGTGACGCCATGACCAGCGTGCTGCGTCGCCACGCGCAGGCTTCTTTGGAAAAGACCGACGAAATTGTCGATCAGGATCTGCACATCAATGCCGAAGACATAATTTTCGCGGCCAACCGCGAGTGGGAAAACGCATTGAAGTTGGGGGCCGAGCACGGCTGGCGTAACTCGCAGGCGACGCTGCTGGCGCCGACTGGCACGATCGGTTTCATGATGGACTGCGACACGACGGGTATCGAGCCGGACTTTGCCTTGATCAAGTTCAACAAAACCGCCAACGGCGTCTCGATCAAGCAGGTCAACCACACTGTGCCGCGAGCGTTGAAAACGCTAGGCTACGAACTCGACCAAATCGAAAAGATCGTGGCTTACATTAAAGAGCAAGGCAACGTCGTCGGCGCGCCCGAGCTGAAAATCGAGGATTACGCGGTGTTCGACTGCGCGGTCGGCGAGCGTTCGATCGAGCCAATGGGCCACGTCCGCATGATGGCCGCGGCGCAGCCGTTCCTGTCAGGCGCGATCTCCAAAACCGTCAACATGCCGGAATCAGCCACGATCGACGAGATCGAGGAAGTCTATCTGCAAGGTTGGAAAATGGGCCTGAAAGCCATCGCAGTTTACCGCGACAACTGTAAAGTTGGCCAACCACTCAGCGATGTGAAATCCCAGAAAAAAGCCGACGACCTAGTCGAAGAAGTCGAACACGTTGCGCCAGAAATCCTGCGTGGCCACAAAAAGAAAATGCCCAAGATCCGACCCAGCGTTACGTACTCGTACGAAATCGCCGGCACCAAAGGCTACATAATGGCTGGTTCGTATCCGGACGACGGCTTGGGCGAAGTGTTCTTAAGAGTTGCTAAGCAAGGCTCGACATTGGCAGGACTGATGGATGCATTTTCCGTCGCAGTGTCGGTGGCCTTACAATACGGCGTGCCGCTGGAAAAATTCGTCGAGAAGTTCATCAACATGCGCTTTGAACCGGCCGGCATGACTAACGACCCGGATATCCGTTTTGCCCAGAGTCCGGTCGACTACATCTTCCGCCGACTGGCGCTGGATTACTTGCCATTCGATGTGCGTGCTAGCTACGGAATTTACACAACCGAAGAACGAATGCGTGCTATAGAAACCGGTGTCTACGAACCGATCAACATGGAAAGCGACCGCGATCTGGCCGACAACGCACCAGAAATCAAGGTCGAACCGGCGCCGGAAGTTCCAGAAAATATCGAGGCCCTAGAGAAGAAAGTCGAAAAGGTTGAAAAGCCCGCCAGTGCCGCGAAAGTCGCGCCCGAATTAGCGCCAGTCGAGGCACACTCGACGGCCGATCTGGTAGCGGCCGACAACGACGCGCCGATGTGTATGAACTGCGGGGTCAAGATGCGACCGGCTGGATCGTGCCACATTTGTGAGCAGTGTGGGTCAACGAGCGGGTGTTCGTAAATAACACTGAGATAGGTGCAATATGAACGGCGAAGCTTTAGAAAGAATCCCGTGTGACTACGCTGCTGGCTGTCCTGTTGCAAAAACCAAAGGGGGCTGCGGCGAAGATACCCACCATCGTTTCTGGCCAGCTAGTATTTACAAAACTTTGATCGATGTAATATTTCGTGAACTGTCGTCGAACAAAGTAGAAATATGTCGAAGATTGCACGAAGAAATCCACGATGGAGATCCTCCTGAAAAGCCATCCAGAAAATTCATGGTTCGGGCAATAAACAGAACCAACCAAAAGCGGCGAAAGATGATGCGTGCGACGGCAGAACAACGTCGTTAAGCGAGGCTTGATGAATTACGAGGCTATTCTATTACAGAGTTAAAAGTTCTCCTTGAGGTATATCGGGGATCGCGCAAAGAAAAAGACGAGCTGGTTGGATTAGTTGAAGAAGCCCTGGCAGAACACGATGAAACGGAGTATAATGGTTAGCGTGACAAAGAAAGCTAGCTTGCTATGGATCGACCTAGAAATGACCGGTCTGGATCCGATCAAAGATCGAATCATCGAAGTCGGCATAATTGCGACGGACTGGGATTTTAACGAAATTGCACGTTTTGAAGCGGCCGTAAAAGTTGATGACAAATTGGTCAAGAAGCGTTTGGCCGGTGAATTTTGGGAAAAAAATGCTGTAGCGCGCGATGAACTTCTTAAACAAAATGCCGAGGCAAAGAAAAAGGCAAAAGCTGTCGAAAACGAACTTCTCAAATTCCTTGACGAGAATTTTGATTTGACGCAGCCGATTTATCTGGCCGGGAATTCGATTCATCAGGATCAAAAATTCATCGAGCGCGAATGGCCGCGACTGAACGCGCGATTGCATTATCGCCAGCTCGATGTTACGGCCTGGAAAATTATTCTTGAAAATCGCGGCATCCATTTCATCAAGCCCGAAGCTCATCGTGCCATGAGCGACATCGAAGGCTCGATCGCTGAGCTAAAATACTATCTGAAGAAAGCCAAGTTTTGATGCTAACGCGTCAGGAAATCGAAACTTACATCATGTCCATGCCAAACGCCTGGCTAGATTTTCCGTTTGACGAGAAAACTGCTGTTTACAAGGTAGCCAGCGGCAAAATGTTTGCGCTGGTTGCTGATGACTCGAACCCATTACGAATTAGCCTGAAGTGCGATCCGAACTTATCTGAGTTATTAAGGGAAAAGTACGAATCGGTTTTGCCGGGGTATCATTTGAACAAGAAACATTGGATTACGGTTATCATGACTGGGCAGCTGGCTGATGATGAAGTGAAGGATTTGATTCGCCACAGTTACGAACTTGTAAAGTGATTACTCTGCCAGACGACGATACAGTTCTTTAATATCATTCTTTGCTTTAGTTAGGGCGTCTTTTTGGCTTGTTATCGTAACTTGCTGATCCAGATCATTCAGCGCTGTGTACGTCGCGTCGAGCTGTGCTTTCAATGTTTCGGCGTAGACCGATTCGATATTACTGCTGGCTTTGGCCGAGTCGAGCTTGGCGATGAAGCCCGGCGTACCTGGCGGATTTTTCTCATCTGCCAGAGTAAAGATTCTGCCTAGGTCATTGCGGCGTGACAAGGTGATCAAATTGGTTTCAGCGATGGACCTGACAGTGCTAGACGTTTTGATATTGTTCTTGCCATAATTGATCAGTGTTTGCAAGTTTGTCAGTTCGGTGCCGACGGCGATGGCTGCCTGCTGTGGGGCTTGACTAATGTTGCTGGTAACAGCGACAGCGATAATTGTGGCAAGGCTGGCAAATGCCAACACGCCGCCAATGATTATAACCTTACCGGAAAAGAATTTACTGCCGCCACTTTTTTGCGGCGCGATTTGATTCAAGTAATCAGCGGCCGAGTTGGCGGCCGGCGCAGGAGATGGATTTGCTGGGGCTGTTTCCGATGTGTCTGATGGCAGTGTGCTATAGAGGCTGCTCGGTGCTGGATTCAACACAGTCTGCTGTCCGTTGCCATCGGCCGGTGAATCGATTCGATAAATGTTATCTGGTTGGGTGATAGCCGGCGGGACGTTCGAAACATTATCTGTCGTACCATTAGGGTTGGCGACAGATACAATATTTTCTTTGGATTTATCATAACCGGCCAAAGTGCTAGCCGCGGTGGCGTTAGGCTGGTCAGCTGTTTGTGAATTAGTCGCTTGTTTTATCGATTCAACTTCGGCCGATTGACGCGCAAACGGATCAGGCATGCCAGATGTGAAAGCCGCCGCTGGCCCATTGTCATTGGTTGGTTTAAGCAGAGAAGGTTGTTCCGGGTCGTTGGGATTCATGTGGTAATTTTAGCATAAGCGTCGTAAGTTTGCTAGCTGCTTAGTCGACAGGGGCAACTGTGGTAGAATATAGATATGAACGATGCCAAGGAGGAGGTGCGCAGTCGTCTGGCGATCGAGGACGTCATCGGTGAATATGTCCAGCTGAAGCGAGCCGGGCGTTATTGGCGCGGCCTTAGTCCTTTTACCAACGAGAAAACGCCGAGCTTTTTCGTGACGCCCGAGCGTGATATTTGGCATGATTTTTCCAGCAATCAGGGCGGCGATATTTTTTCTTTCATTGAATTGGTCGAAGGTGTCAGTTTCCGCGAAGCGCTGGAACTTTTGGCGCGAAAAGCTGGTGTTGATTTGTCGCAGTACGATCAAAATGCGCCGCGTGATTTGTCGAAACGAAAAGAGCGAATTTTGTCGATGAACGTCGTGGCGACGAATTATTTCCAGCGCGAAATGACGAAAAATCGCGGTGCGTTGGACTATATTTTTAAGAAAAGGAAGTTGTCGCGCGAGACGGCGCTGGAGTGGGGGATTGGTTTTGCGCCAGAAAATCCTTCATTGAAAAAGATTTTGTTGGACAAGAAGTTTGATCAGCCAGAAATCCGCGGCGCTGGCCTGGTCGGGCCGAGCGGCGGCGAGATGTTTCGCTCGCGCATGATGATTCCTTTAAGAGACGGACAAGGCCAAGTTGTGGGATTTACCGGGCGAATCATCGGCGAAGGTATGCCGAAATATTTGAATACGCCAGCGACGCTTTTGTATGACAAAGGCCGACAGGTTTTTGGACTGAACTTTGCCAAGCAGGCGATCCGAGCGGCTGATTTTTCCGTTATTGTCGAAGGAAATTTGGACGTAATTTCGTCGCATCAGGCTGGTGTGAAAAACGTCGTGGCCTGCGCGGGAACGGCGCTGACGACTTGGCATTTGAAAAGTTTGGGCCGGTTGAGTCGCAACGTGCGGTTGTGTTTCGACGGCGACAAAGCTGGTGTGGCGGCGACCGAGCGGGCGATTGGATTGGCCGAACCGCTGGATTTGAAATTGTCGGTCATCAATTTGCCAGATGAGGTAAAGGATCCGGATGAGTTGATCCAGAAAGGTGCGACTGTCATTCCGAGCGAAGTCGAGGAATCTGTGCAGCGTCATCCCAAACTTGGGCGCAGCGTTCGGAACGAACCTTTGGGATCCAGTGAAAAAGAAGCTGTCAAAGACTGGATTCCGGATCAAGCGGAACGCCCCTCACCTGATTCATCTGGTGAGGGGGTCCGGGATGACGTAGCAGAGAAATCCCCTTGGCAAATCGCCATCGAAAACACCACACCAGCCGTCGATTGGGTGATCGAAAAATACGCCGCCGAGCAGGATCTATCCACGGCCGACGGCAAAAAAGAATTGACCACGCGGGCGCTGAAATTGATCAGAAATCTGAGCGACGCCGTGGAAATCGAATTCTATTTGGATAAGCTAGCGCGGCTGACCGGAGTAAGTTTGGACGCTCTTAAACAAAAAATGTATTCAACCACGACAGAGGCAAAACCGCGCAAAAACCTCAAGCCGATCAAATCGCCGCGCCGTGAATACAGCCGCCAAACCGAGCAGTTTTTCCTTAACCAGATTTTTGCTGTGGCGTTGAAGCAGCCGCGTTTGCGCAGTGTGCTGAATAACTTACCGGACGAGTATTTGACGAAAAACTTTGCCGAGCTGAAATATTTCTTACTCGACAAAACGACGGAAATCACGCCGGAGATGGCCGACAAAATGGCCGAGCTGGAAATTATCGCCGCGCAAGAATTGGCTGGTGATGTCGACGAGCGATTGTTGATGTTGAATTACTTGAACGAATTGGAAAAATCGAAACTGCGTGCCAAATTCGACAGCCTGAACGCCGAATTGGCGGCGACGTTGGAAAACGAATCGGACGATCAAAACGTGGCACGCGCGAAATTGTTGAACGGCGCGGTCAACGGGCTGAAGAAGGATTTGACGGCGTTGGAGAAGACTTCGGCGCGGGATGATTTCGCGGGATTACGACAGATTTGGGGAGGACGAAAAGGCGAATAATTTTTATGATTTTTGGTGTAGAATATTAGAAAAGGAGGGCGGCACGTGGCAAAAACCAGCAATATTATCGAAGTCCGAAATTTTGCGATGAATTTTGGATCGAAACAGGTCATTAAGGATCTTAATTTTGAGGTGCATCGCGGTGAAACCTTTGGCTTCCTTGGCAGTAACGGCAGCGGCAAAACAACAACCCTACGTGCGCTTCTCGGTATTTACGAACCCACGAAAGGCGAACTCCTAATCGACGGCGTGCCATACGATGTGGCCGGCAAAACAACCATCGGCTACCTCCCTGAAGAACGCGGCCTCTACAAAAAAGAAAACGTCATTGACACGATGGTGTACTTCGGCGAACTGAAAGGCATGACGCGAAATGACGCACGCAACTTTTCCTTAAAATATCTGAAAAAAGTCGGTCTGAGCGAAAACGTAAAAACCCGCGTCGACAAACTCTCCGGCGGCATGCAGCAAAAAGTCCAGCTGGGCATCACGATCATGGGCGACCCCGAGCTCCTGATCCTGGATGAGCCGACCAAAGGTTTCGACCCGGTCAACCGCCGGCTGCTGCTGGACATAATTCTGGATTGCCAAAAGCGCGGCGCGACCATCATGATGGTGTCGCACCAGATGGCCGATGTCGAAAAACTGTGTAATCGGATTCTGCTGCTGAAGGACGGCGGCGCGGTCGAATATGGAACGCTAGCATCGGTACGGAAGAAGTATGGTGGGAAGCATATGGAGGATATCTTTGTGGAGGTGTATGGTGGGGTGAATGGGGAGGATGAAAAATAATGCATCAAGATAGTTTCTGGGGTACGCTGATTTTCGCGATTGTTGTGATCGCGATACTTTCTGTTATAGTCTTTTTAACTTCGCGGAAACCCAACAAGAAGGTAGACCCAAGAACTGCGCAGGAAGATTACGATTATTTCCGATACAGTATTAAATGGTTGGATCCTCTGGGCGGAACGATAGTGAGCATGAAAGAAAAGAGGAGAAAAAAATGACAAAGGTCATTAACAAGTTAGTCCGCGACAAGATCGCCAAATCTGTCCAAGAAATCCTGGGCAACGACCAAAGCGGCCACGGTTTTGACCACGTGTTGCGCGTGCGTGATTTGGCGCTCGATTTCGCCGAGGTCGAAGGCGCCGATAAAGAAATCGTCGAACTTGCCGCTCTGCTCCACGACGTTGACGACTACAAATTATTCGGAAAAGAAGCTGCAAAAACTTTGCCGAACGCGCGTAGGATTTTAACAGAAAATAATATTGATGAAGAAACTGCGACGAAAGTTTTAGAAATCATTTCAACCATGGGCTACGGCAAATCCTTAGAGGGAATCCGCCCGACAACGCTGGAAGGCCAAGTCGTCAGCGACGCCGACATGTGTGACAACGGCGCGCGTGGTATTTTGCGTCCGCATGCTTTCGGTTTGGCGCATAGGCAGGTTTTTTTTGATAGAACCATTCCGCCGCCGAGCGATTCGAACATTTCGCCCGAAAAATACCAGGCCAGCAAGAAAGAACACGTCGTACAGCATTACTTTAATAAGCTTCTCAGAATTCATCTAATTCTACTGACTGATGCCGGGCGAGCGGAAGGCGCGAAACGTTATCAAACCATGGTGGAGTTTTTGCGTGCGTTCTTTCGCGAAGAAAAAGCCGACGATTGGGCAAAATATTTGGAGGAGTTTATAAAAGAATTGGAGGAGAAATGAACGATTTAGACCACACAGGCGACTTTCTGTTCTACACCACACCGGATGGCGATTTGAAAATCGAGGCGTATTACAAGGACGAAACGGTTTGGCTGACGCAGAAGGCTATGGCGGAATTGTTTGGTGTTGGCGTGCCAGCGATTAGCAAACATCTGGAAAATATTTATGAAAGTGGCGAACTTGACAAAACAGCAACTGTTTCCAAAATGGAAATAGTTCGAAATGAGGGCGAGCGAAAAGTCAAGCGCCAAGTTGAATTCTACAGCCTCGACGCCATCATCTCCGTCGGCTATCGCGTCAACTCTGCCCGCGCGACCGATTTCCGCCGCTGGGCGACGACCGTGTTGCGCGATTTCATGATAAAAGGCTTCGCGCTGGACGGCGAACGATTAAAAAACGGCGCACATTTCGGCAAGGATTATTTCGACGAATTACTGGAACAAATCCGCGATATCCGCGCCAGCGAACGGCGATTTTATCAGAAGATCACGGATATTTACGCGCTGTCGGCGGATTACGATAGCCATGGCGATATCACGAAAAAATTCTTCGCGACGGTGCAGAATAAACTATTATTTGCCATCACCGGTCAGACGGCGGCCGAACTGAAAGTCGGGCGCATTAGTGCAAAAAAAGAGAATATGGGTTTGACGACTTGGAAAAAATCGCCGGGCGGGAAAATCATGAAAAGCGATGTGATACCGGCGAAAAATGTCTTGACCAAAGACGAAATCGATGGCCTGAACCGAATCGTGTCGATGTATCTGGACTATGCCGAAGATTTGGCCCGGCGCGGCAAAGTGATGTATATGAAAGATTGGGCCACGCGGCTGAACGAGTTTCTGAAATTCAACGAGCGGGAAATTTTGCAGGATGCCGGCCGAGTCAGTGCGGAAGTCGCCCAAAAATTCGCCGAGGAAGAATATGAGAAATATCGGCCAATTCAGGACAGGGCGTTTGAGAGTGATTTTGATCGGGAAGTGAAAAGAATTCAAATGGGAAAGGGGAAGAAATGAGCGGCAATTTTCCTAATTTACCGCAGCCATTAGAAATTCATTCCGACAAAGATACGGTTTTCCTGCGACAATTAACACCGGCCGACGCACAAGCTTTTTTCGACATAATTGATTTTGATAGAGCCCATTTTCAGCATGGCGAGGAAATAACGCCAGAGAAATATAAGACTGTTCAAGATGTCTTAGATAGTTTTGAAAAAGAAAGACCAAGGCCGTATTATCGTTTTGGAATCTGGGAAGATGGAGTAATGGTTGGTACGCGAAATTTGGAAATTACGGACGACGGCGAATCGGCTGAAGTCGGCGCTATGGTGGGCAAACAATTTGCAGGCAACCATTATTCATCGCGTTCAGCTTTATTGCTTCAAGATTTTGCTTTTCGTAATTTAAACCTGACAAGGATTTTTGCGATGGTAAATCCAAATAATTTGGCTAGTATTAGATCTGTCATGCGAGCTGGTTTCGTGCAAGTTGAAAACGGGGGGGGGCATAATTTGAAGTTTGAAATAACGCGTGAGCAATGGGAGGGGGCGAAATGACCGAAAAATTAATTAAAAATAATCTGGTCTTGGAGCTTCACGTGCCGTCATTTGCGCCCGTTCGCGAGTTCTATGGTAAGTTCGGTTTCTGCGAATTAGACTATGATCCGACTTCGGGGGGGGGTAGTGATATGGGATATTTGACGATTTCGCGAACTGATAAATTTGGCATGACGATGTTGAATTTTTACGGTGATAAAGATAAAGTAGCGAAGCACGGGCATTTTGGCGATTTTCCACCAGATACGCCGCGCGGCTATGCAGTGGAAATTACCGTGCCGGTTTTCGCGATTGACGAGCTGTGGCAGAAAATTAAGGACGATAAAGAGGTGAAAATTTCGCAAGATCTAGTTACGAAACGCTGGGGCAAACGCGATTTTCGCGTAGTTGATCCGTTTGGATTTTACGTGAGGTTTACAGAATTAGTGGATTGGGGGCAAAAATGAAACGTAAATTCTTCGGCCACAACTTCGGCGTGGTCTATCGGTTCGAAGTCGTCCGCATGCTCAAGAAAAAGAGTTTCTGGGCGGCGCTGTTGGCCTTTCCAGTGTTGATTTCTTTCATTCTCGGCATCGTGATTTGGTCGAATTCGGCGGCCGAACAGGCCAGCGAGGATTTGTCGCAGCAGACTTTTTCCTTGGGTGTAACAGATCAGAGCGACATGATTTTGCCCGAGCTTTTGAAACAACTTGACGCCAAAACCATCGCCGATCGCTCGACCGGAATCGAAATGGTCAAGGAAGGAAAGATTGACGCCTTCTTTTACTACCCGCAAGATTTAACGAAAGAAAAAGTTCAAGTCTTCGGCCAAAACGTCGGCATCTTCCAGAATTTCAAATACCAAAGTGTGGCCGACCAATTGCTGAGAAATTCTGCGCTGATGCAAATCAAACCGAGCCTCATCGCGGTCGTGTCGGGCAATGTGCAGACTGAAACGACGACTTTTCAGGATGGCAAAAAGTACGATCCGATTATGGAGATGATCGCGCCGGGGATTTTCATCGTGCTGTTTTTCCTGATCATCGCGACGTTTGGCGGGCAGATGATGAATTCGTCGGTCGAGGAAAAGGAGAATCGCGTCATCGAGATGCTGCTGACGACGATTCGGGCGCGGACGCTGGTCATCGGCAAGATTTTTGCGCAGCTGACGCTGGTTTTGATTCAGGTTGGCGTGTTATTGGCTTTGGCGATCGCGGCCTATTTCTTGTTACGGGGACATTTGGATTTGCCGAATTTTGACTTGGCGCAGATCCCGTTTGATTGGGGTCGGATCGCGATTGGTTTCTTGATCTTCTTCTTTTCACTACTGTTATTCACGGGGATTTTGGTCGGAATTGGCGCGGCGGTGCCGACGGCGCGCGAAGCCAACAATTTCCTGGCAGCGCCGATTTTGCTGATCATCGGGCCGATCTATGCGGTGTCGGTTTTCATCACCAACCCAGAGGCCAGCGTGTCGACGTTCCTGACGTTGTTCCCGCTGACGGCGCCGATGCCAATGATGATTCGCAATGCGGCAGGGAATTTGACGGGGTGGGAAGCGGCGGTTGGTTTGGTGATTTTGGCGGTTACGGCGGTGATTGTGTTTATTATCGCGGCGCGGTTGTTTCAGACTGGGGCGGTGGAGTATTCGAAACGCATGTCGCTGAAAAATATTTTTGCAAAGAAAGCATAAATTTTGTATTCACCCTAAGTTTGTGTTATAATAACCTCAGTAGTAACAAGGAGGTAAAATGCGAGTTGCACAAATTGTTGGCGAAAAAAGCCGCACTAAAATGATCGTAATAGGTGTGATAGCTCTATTGGTGCTGATCACATTCTTTTCATCGATCAGAACGATTGGAACTGGTCAGATTGGTGTCGTGACAGTTTACGGCAAAGTCACCGGCCGCGAACTGAGTGAAGGCATTCATTTCGTGCTGCCGTGGGGGATTAACAGCGTAGCGATTTACGACGTTAAGGTCCAGAAAGAGACTGTCGACTCAACGGCGGCCAGTGCTGACCTGCAGGACGTCACCAGCCAAATCGTGCTGAATTACCGCCTGAACGGGAATGAGGTTTCGCGTATCCACCAAACCATAGGCCCAGACTATGTGTCAAGGATCATCACACCGGCCATCAACGAAGTTTTCAAAGCCGCCAGCGCGCAGTACACCGCCAGCGAACTGATCACCGATCGCAACCGCCTAAAGGCCGAAGCGCAAAAATCGCTAGCTGAACGTTTGAAGGATTACGGCATTGAGGTCGACCAGCTGAGTATCACGAACTTCTCGTTTTCGGACAGTTTTTCCAAGGCTATCGAGGACAAGCAGGTTGCCCAGCAAAACGCTGAACGCGCCAAGTTCAACCTGGAAGCAGCTCGAACCGACGCCGAGGCCCAGAAAGTTCAAGCCGAAACTTTGACACCGCAGTATCTGCAAAAAATGGCCATCGAAAAATGGGACGGCCGGCTGCCGACTTATATGGGTAGTGGCACGGTGTTCAATATCCCGCTGGGGCAATAGTAATATTCATTTAACCAGAAGCGGCTTGACTTAAATATTTGCTTTGATAAGATAGATACAATCAAGTAACTTTAGGGCCGTGAGGCCAAGGAAGGGTTTTTTCGGATGAAAATACAAAAGAATAAGAAGCGGTTGTTCATAGCTGGAATTATGACAGCGTCTATAGCAGTAATTGGAACGATGGCTGGTGTCGGGATATTAGGGCAGAATGATGATGCAAATGCTGGGGGGCCTTTATACACTACGCCAGCGGGTTCTTTCACTATATCGCCCAGCAGTTCTCCAATGAACGGCGGCACTCGCGTCACGATAACATATGATGGCACAGATCCCGAGGTTCGTTTCTCGGTCGGGGGCGTCAGTAACTTGGGTAGCAACGGGTCTCAGTCGATAGAGATGGGTGGCGCTGGCGCTCCGCCGTGCTTTGACATCGAAATTGTTTCGCCCTTAGAGCTAGAATGTACCACGCCGGCCTGGATGGCACATAATAAGCAATGGCCACCCGACTTTATCATATGGGTCATCGGTTACACCTCGGGAACGGCTGTTTCTACGGGGGACACCTTAAATTACACTGACACAATTCACACAATAGGATCTGGCAATTTAGATTACTTCGTCCAGGATATTTTCGGCACCACACCTGTTGTTATGCTTGATGGAGTAGTAGTTGATCCGGCTAACTATTCGTATCATTCAGCAGCTTATACCCAAGTCTCCAAACTGTCTCTTCATTCAGCATACCTAGATACATTGAGCGAAGAAGAGCATGATTTGCAATTACTTTACAACGGCGCTAATCCGCTATCCACAGGGGTATATAATTTCACCATCGTACCAGTCGGGGAAACCTCCGACGGTCAAACCTACGCCCAGGGATCAAGTACTGGCTTGATGTTCTATATGCTGCAAGATTTCTCGTTGTTTAGTTCTGTCGAGGTTGACAGTGTTGTAGTCGACCCATCCAATTATGAGGCAAGAGAAGGTTCGACAATTATAACTTTGAAACCATCGTTCCTAGACACTCTGGCAGCCGGCAGTCATACCTTTGCAGCGAATTTCTCAAACGGTGCAACGTTTAGCAGATCGTTCAATGTATTGGGCGCGACGACTTCAGCATATGGGCTTAGTGGTGCCAACGGTGTTATACCGGGCGTGCCGCGCACCGGCCTGAGATTCTAAGGACTAAGGCTTTCTTGAAAAATACTCCGAAATCTCAGATCGGAGTATTTTTCCTTTCATAAATTTTGTGTTCAGAAAAAAATGTGATAAAATGTGACGCATAGCGAGAAGCGCATTTTGGTTGCGCGGCCGACGAATACGTGCGCGGCAGATGAACTGAAGTCAAAAACTTGAACAAACATTTTACCAACGAAGGAGTTTACAGTGGCGGACGACGACATTAATAAAGACGATTTGGTGAACGACGAGGCTGATTTTGATGAGAAAATGCCAGACGACATCGATGAAGAAGAGCTTGAGGACCTGGCCGACGACGCCGTGATCGAGGGCGACTTGGACGAAATGACCGATGACAGCGTGCGGGTTTATCTGCGCGAAATCGGGCGGATTCCTTTGCTGACAACAGATGAAGAAAACGAATTGGCGGCGAAAATTGTCGCCAACGTCGAACCGCTGGAAAAGGCCGAAACGGATTTGGAAAAGGCAAAGGAAAAGTTGAACAATCCGGATCTGACAGATGAGAAGCGTGCCGATCTTAGGCTAAAGATTGAAAAGCTTCGCGTCAAGATTCGCCGCCTCAAGAAACCGAAAGACCAGATGGCCGAGGCCAACATGCGCCTGGTGGTGTCGATCGCCAAACGCTACAGTGGTCGCGGGTTGGACTTCCTTGACTTAATTCAAGAAGGCAACACAGGATTGTTACGTGCTGTCGAAAAATTCGATCCGGATAAGGGATTTAAATTCAGCACCTACGCGACCTGGTGGATCCGCCAGGCCATCACCCGCGCCATCGCTGACCAGGCGCGCACCATCCGCATCCCGGTCCACATGGTCGAAACGATCAATAAATTGCTCCGGACGCAGCGCCGCCTGGCGCAGGAATTAAACCGCGAGCCGACCATCGCCGAGCTGGCCGACGCCATGGACGAGACGCCGGACAAAATAAAATATGTGTTCAAGATCAAGCAGGACATACAGAGCCTCGACGCCAACATCGGCGGCAGCGACGAGGACGACGCGTCGGAACTGGGGAATTTCATCGAAGACGATTCCGCGGTCAAACCCGAGGACGCGGCCAGCAATCAGCTGCTGAAGGAGCAGGTTTTGGAGGTCGTGAACACCTTGTCCGATCGTGAACAAAAAATTATCAAGATGCGCTTCGGGTTGGATGGCGGCCGGCCGCACACATTGGAAGAAGTCGGCGCTGAATTTGCCGTGACGCGCGAGCGAATTCGCCAAATCGAGGCAAAGGCTTTGAATAAGTTGCGCAAGAACAAGGACACGCGGAAATTGTATGAGTACCTCGGCTAAGTTTCCCAAAGTTATCGCCGTCGTTGGCATGATGGGCAGCGGCAAGGGCACGGCGGTGGAGTACTTGACTAAAAAATACAGCTGGCCGAGCGTTTATTTTGGTGGCATGGTTTACGAAGAGGTTGCTCGTCGTGGTCTGGACATCGTGCGCGACGAAACTGCAGTTCGTCAAGATATGCGCGCCAAAGAAGGTCCGGCCGTCTTGGCCAAACGAGTCGCTGTCAAAGCCCATGAGTTATTAAATGAAGGCGCCGAAACAGTCGTGCTAGACGGCCTGTACAGCTGGAGCGAAGACAAATACTTGCGACAGGAATTTGGCAACGACATCATTATGATCGCCGTCGTCGCGCCGAAAAAGTTGCGGCGTCAACGCGTTCTGGAACGTGTCGACCAGAGGCGGAAATATACCTTAGACGAAGTTGTGGAACGCGAGATCGCCGAAATCGAGAACATCGAAAAGGGCGGGCCGATTGCGTATGCAGACTTTTATGTGATGAATGATGAAGGCATGAAGAATCTGCATCGGCAGTTGGATCGGATTGTAAAGGACTTGAAGAAGTCTTAATCAAGTCCAGAGGCTTCTTTCCATGTTAGAATGGTCTCATGACTGAAAAATCCCACAAAACCTTCGCTCTGATCGATGGCAAAAGCATTTTCTACCGCGGCTACTACGCAATGCCGGCGCTGAGTACGCAAGACGGCACACCGACTGGTGGAGTTTATGGCTTTACGTCGATGGCGCTGGAACTGATGAGCAAAATCAAACCGGATTATGTTGCCGTGGCCTGGGATAAGCCAAAGACCAACATTCGTCGTCGGCTGGAAATCTATCCCGAATACAAGGCCGGTCGCAAACCAGCGCCGCCGGATTTCTACGCGCAGATCCCGATTTTGCGTGAATTATTGGGTGCTTTCGGTTGGCCGCTGTATGAACTGGACGATTACGAGGCCGATGATATTATGGGCACGCTTTCCGAACAGGCCAATGCCCAAGGAGTTCACACCATAATGGTTAGCTCGGACCTCGATATGTTGCAGCTGATCGACCACGATACGGAGCTTTACGCGCTGAAAAAAGGCCTGTCAAATCTGGAAAAGTTCGATATGAAAGCTTTCCACGACAAATATGGACTATTGCCCAATCAGTTTTTGGATCTGAAAAGTTTGAAGGGCGACGGCAGCGATAACATCCCCGGCGTGCCGGGCATCGGCGAAAAAACCGCCGTGGCGCTGTTGCAGGAATTTTATACGCTGGACGAGGTTTACGATAATTTAAGTGAGATCAAACCGGCCTGGCGGGCGAAATTGATGGCCGGCAAAGATTCGGCCTACATGTCGAAAGAGTTGGGGCGGATCTGGACCGACGCGCCGATCAAGTTGGATTTGAAGGCTGTCGACGTCCACAAATTGAATGTTGAGAAATTGCGCGCCAAGTTGCAGGATTTGGAATTTACATCGCTGCTGCGTCGCTTGCCGGATTTTATGCGTGACAGCAAACCGCTTGAACCGGAGATCGAGGATCAGCCGGGGATTTTCTTTACTTTGCCGGACGGAAAAATTGTCGTTAACGATGGCAAAGTTTTGTGTGAGAAGATTTTGCGCGGTGAGGTAAAATTTGATGCAGCGTCGCAAGTGAAACCGTCGGATTCGGGGCAGCAGGCACTTGGATTTGATGATAGCAAAGTCGTTCACAATGGCGAGATTGTTTTGCCAGAAATTGCTTTTGACACGCGAATCGCCAGCTTTCTGTTGGGAAGGGTGGAAAAAGTCGAGACAATCGATCAGCTGAAAAAAACCTACGAAACTTTGAAAAAGAAATTATCGGAACTGCCAAAATTGGAAAGAGTCGCCAAGCAATTGGATTTTCCGACGCAAATTCTGCTGGCCAAAATCGAGCAACGCGGCGTCAAAATCGACGTGCCGTTTCTCAACAAGATGAGCCAGGATTTGGCCGTCAAAATCCGCAAATTTGAACAGGAAATTTGGGACATGGTTGGCTACGAATTCAATGTTAGTTCGGCGCCACAATTGTCGGATGCGCTGTTCAAGAAACTGATGTTACCAACAACCGGCATCAAAAAATCGGTGCGAGGGTATTTTGCGACCAATAAAAGCGAGCTGGAAAAACTGCGCGGCCAGCACCCAATTATCGAGAAAATAACAGAGGTCCGTGAAGTTCTGAAAATGAAGAATACATACACCGATGCGCTGCCGAATTTGGTCGCGCCGGACGGCAAATTGCACACGGATTTTCGCCAGGACGTGACGGCGACGGGGCGACTTTCTTCATCAAATCCGAATTTGCAGAACATTCCGATTCGCACGGAATTGGGTCAAAAAATCCGGCGGGCTTTTGTGGCATCGCCCGGAAAAGTTTTAGTTAGCGGTGACTATTCGCAATTTGAGCTGCGGTTGGCGGCGGCCTTAGCAAATGACGAGAAGTTGATCAAGATTTTCGCTGACGACAAAGTTGACGTGCATACATTGACCGCCGCCGAAGCCTTTGACGTGCCGCCGGAAAAAGTCACGCCGACGCAACGCCGCGCCGCCAAAGTCATCAACTTTGGCGTGCTGTACGGCATGAGCCCGCACGGGCTGGCGGTAGCGACCGGCATGAGCTACATCGAGGCGCGGGACTTTATTGAAAAATATTTTGCGGCCCGGGCGCCGATTCGCAAATACTTGGACGACGCGGTGGAGAAGGCGAAAACGGACGGCTACGTCGAAACATTATTCGGTCGCCGTCGTTTGACACCGGATGTCCACGCGGCCAATTTCGTGGTCCGCGAAGCTGCCAAACGCGCTGCGGCCAACATGCCTTTACAAGGAACAGAGGCGGATTTGATGAAAATGGCCATGCTGAAGATCGAAAAGGAAGTAAAAAATGCCGCACAGATCCTGCAGATTCACGACTCCATCCTGGTTGAATGCGACCCGGAGGATGTCAAAAAAGTGGGCCAGGAAATGAAGCAGATCATGGAGAATATCTATCCGCCGTTGAAAGTACGGTTGAAGGTAGATATTAAATCAGGGAAGAACTGGAGCGAGCTGTAGTCGAGGATGCGGTGCTAACTTTGCTTCCGCGCGACTCTTTTCGACAGGAAAAGTGTCAGCGATGAACCCCGTAACGACGGGCGCGAAACGCGGCGCGAAAGTAAAATCGGCGCTGCAGCCAGTCTATGTTTCTTGACAATTCTTGGATAAAATTATAGAATATCTCCATGAGACGAGGCGGACCAACCAGGTTAGGCGCAGGTCTAATTGTACTGATTATGGCGGTGGTGATAATCGGCGCACTAGTTTGGGCTGGCCGGACTTTCCTTGGCAATAATAACAGTGGTGGGGGAGAAGCAGAAATCGATCACGGGCAACAACTGCTTGACGAGCCGACCGAAACTACGGCGGTGCGTATGAGTGTGCGCGGTCCGATCACGGCGCAGGAAAACCACTATTCGATCGCATTGACGATTAGCTCGACGGCGCGGAATCTGACAATTTGGCGCAGCTACGATGGCTCGGTGATGACTAGTGAGAATTTGACTAATTCAGCTGCTTCGTTTAATGATTTGCTGGCAGCATTAAATCGGGCTAGTTATATGAAAGAAGCAAGGGCCGAAGAAGAGAACCAGGGTATATGTGCCGTTGGGCAGCTGATCAACTTTGAAATATTTGAATATCAGACGGACGACCAAGGCGAGACAACTGAAAAGCTGGCAAAGAAGCTCTGGACGACGTCGTGCAACGGGCTGACAGGGAGCTTCAATGGCTTGACACCCAACGTGATCGATCTGTTCTTGGGCCAAATCCCCGATGCGCGCAACCGTATTTCGGCGGCAAAAAGTGTCATTGACCAAGAAAATCGCGCTAGCATTGGCAGCCCATGGGAAGGACTGGATGCCTTCAAATAGGCAAAAACTTGACGTCAAAACGCCAATTGTTGTAAAATACTCTTCATGAAAAAAGTCAAAGTCACGATCTATCTGTCAGAGGATCAAACAAAGGCTGTCAAGAAGCACATCGTCGATACTGGCGAAACGCTGTCGGCCTTCATGCAGGCAGCGGTCGAAGCGAAAATGAAACACGATGCCAGTCGCAGCGGCAAAAAGAAGCTGGCGGCGCGAAAGAAGAGCGAAGAGCTGGACGAGATCATCAAGGATTTGGCGAAGGCGTAACAACTCTTGTCATCTTAGAATCTGCCCGCAAATTACCCCAACATCACACCCATCCACGCGTCAAAACAGTGGCGTGATTTTCTTAAAATTCTTCTCTGTCGCGGCGCGCGGAGAACAAGCTCGCGTCACCGCGATCAGATGAAAAACCTTAAGAAAATCACCCAGTTTTGCCGCAGGATGGGCTTAGATGTTAGGATAATTTGCTAGCTTATCGAAATTACGATGACAGGCGACGACGCTTTGTGATAAAATCTTCTTAAGGATAAAGAGAGGAGAATCAGATGACTTTTGATGAGTATCAAAAACTGGCCAAACGGACTTGGTATCCGCCGGCCGTAATGGCCGAAGGCGGCGATGATTTCAGGGAAAGGGCGCAAACAGTTGCGGTCTTGGGCATTTCCGGCGAAGCGGGCGAAATTGTCGAAAAGTGGAAAAAGGTCATTCAGCGCTACGAAGGCTTCGAAATGACGCCGGAACTGGTAGCGGACTTTAAAAAAGAATTGGGCGACGTGCTGTGGTATATGGCGATCTTTGCGGACGGGTTGGGACTGTCTTTTGATGAAGTAGCTAAGAAAAATATTGCAAAATTAAGTGATCGACAGAAACGCAAAGTGCTGCTAAAAGGAGCAGGGGACAATCGGTGATTAAAGCCATCATTTTTGATTGTTTTGGCGTGTTGGTCGATGACTATTACGGCGCACCAATTAAAGTTGGGCTGACGGATGAAGAATTGGTGACATGGCAAAAGATCGCCGACACCGCAGACCGCGGCGATATTTCTAACGAAGAGCGCCTGGCCAGAATCTTCCCAATGATCCGCGGCGGTCGCGCTAAGTTCGAACGGGAAGCTAGGTTGGCGCGGCGCCACGACGATCTATTAGATTTCATACTGAAATTGCGCGGGAAATACAAAACAGGATTACTTAGTAATGCTTCGGACAACATTGTCGAACGCTTTTTTTCGCCCAGTGATTTCGCAAAGTATTTCGACGAAGTGGTTTTGTCCTACAAAGTTCGCCTGATCAAACCTTACCCCGAAATCTACAAATTGGCTGCACAGCGTTTGAGCGTTGACACTAACGAATGCTTGTTTGTTGACGATAATCCTACGAACTTGTCTGGCGCCGAGGCTGTTGGTATGCACGGATTATTGTACAAAAATTTTGCTAAGTTTCAGACAGATTTGAAAGATGTTCTGGAGAAAGAAATTGCCTGAATTGCCAGAAGTCGAAACTGTCCGACGCGGTCTGGAAAAGTTGATTGTCGGGCGACAGATTATGAATGTGAATGTCTTAAACGAAAAGACATTTCATGCCAGTATTCACGAGATAAAAAGCTTTGTTGTTAACGCAAAGATCATCGCAACGCGGCGACGAGCGAAAGTCTTAATCATCGATCTATCGACAGATTATTCACTTGTCATCCATCTGAAAATGACCGGCCAAATCGTCTTTCGCGGCGATGAGAACTGGGGCGGTGGGCACCCGACGGAAAGTTATATTAAAGAACTTCCAGACAAATCGACACGGGTTGAGTTTGATTTGAGCGGCAATGCGAAGTTATTCTTCAACGATCAACGAAAATTCGGTTGGATCAAATTAGTGCCGACAGCAGAAATCGATGACATGGATTTTATTAAGAAGCTTGGGCCAGAACCATTGACGGGCCAGCCCGAAAAAGAATTCTTAAAAAGAGTCAAAAGACACGCCAACACGACGATCAAGGCGGCAATCCTGAACCAAGAGGTCATTGCCGGCATCGGCAACATTTACGCCGACGAAGCATTGTGGGGCGCCAAGGTCCATCCGGCCTGCAAAGTTAAAGATTTGTCAGACGCGCAGCTACGGAAAGTTTTATCAGAAGCAATCAAAGCCATGAATAAGTCACTGGCGGCTGGCGGTTCGACCATGACGAACTACGTGCAGGCCGATGGTTCGCGGGGCAATTACTTGGACAAATTTGCCAACGTGTTTCGACGCGATGGTCAACCTTGTCCGCGTTGTGGCACTGCAATCGAGAAAATTCGCGTGGCGGGGCGGGGGACGCATTTTTGTCCGCATTGCCAGAAACTAATATCTGCTAAAATGTAACCAATGATTTACTTTTACTATGGTGAAAACGACTTCGCGCAAAAGGCGGCAGCCGATAAACTAATCGCAGAATTCGCGCACGAGGTCTCATTGGATGCCGTAGCTAAATTCGACACTGGCGAAACTGATTCGCAGCAGTTGATTGCCGAAATTGTCGGTATCAATCTTTTCGCGCCGCGACGGCTGATGGTGATAAAAAATACCGACCAAAACCGCGAGTTCTGGCACATTCTAGATGAGAATATGACGCGGATTTCTGAATCGCCAAATGACGTTTTGTTGTTGGCTGCGACACCTGACAAACGGACGAAAACTTACAAAAATCTGTTGAAAAAAGCTGAAACACGCGAGTTTGCCTTGCTGAGGCATTACGAAATTGTTAAATGGATTGCGGCAGAAAGTATGCAGCTAAACCTAAAAATCCAGCCGGACGCAGCCGAAGAATTGGCGACGACTTGCAGTGACGATCAATGGCGAATCTGGCACGAACTGGAGAAACTGGCAGCCTTGAATAGACTGGTTGATAAAAAATGTATTCAGGAATTCATTGAACCAGATATCAGCGCTAACGCATTTGAAATTTTGAACTTGGTTCTGACGGGCGATTTAGATCGGGCGCAGGATGAGTTGCAGAAATTGCGTGAAACAGGCGAGGACGCGAATAAATTCCTGGGACTTTTATCGAGCCAGGTTTTCGCATTGGCAGGAGCGATTTACGGCGGTTCAGGTTCTGATGTGGCGAAAGACTTGAAAATTCATCCGTTTCAGCTGGGAAAGATGCGTGATCTGGCGCGGGATTTGGACAGACCAAAAGAACGCGTGAAAGAGTTGGCGCAAGTTTTAGCCGAGACTGATGCGCGGATGAAGTTGTCGAATGCGGACGAGGCGTGGGCGTTGGTTGGAGTGATGCTGGGGAAGATCGGAAAGTAAAATTTCTTGAAGAAAAGATCCTCGGAATGAATCCGAGGATGACATTGCGGCTAAAGATCTCTCGACTGGCTCGAGATGACAAGCGCAATTATTTCTTGGCGGCTAGCTTTTTCGCTGGAGCTTTCGTAGCTGGTTTTTCAGTAGCCTTCTTCGAAGCGGCGGTTTTAGTAGAGGTTGGTTTGACAGTTTTCGCTGGTGCGGCTTTCTTTACCGCAACGACTTTAACTCCTGCAGCCTTAGCGGCAGCCGACAGATGCGAAATGCGACGCGCGGCGGCTTGACGGGTCAAAACGTTTTTCTTGACAGCAGTGTCGATGGCGCTCTGGGCGGCGCGGAAAGCTTCGAACGACGGCTTGGCTTCAAACTCCTTAACAGCGGTGCGCATGGCGCGTTTGGTCCGCAAGTTCTGCGCGTAGCGGCGCTTGTCTTGCTTCATTCTTTTGGTTGCTGATTTGATAATCGGCATGATAACTCCTTTTCGCGGCGATCCTAGGACCGGGGTAGCGTTATTTAACTGCGGTATTATATCTTAAATTCTGGGAAAAGGCAAGAGAGCGAAAAACATTTGACTTCCTTAAACTGATTGTGTTAAAATACATCGCAAGAGGTCTAATGAACAACGATAAAAATCCAAAAAACAAATTGGCCGAGAAGATTCGCGCCGTCACCAATGTGTTGGTGACTGTTAGCCGTAATCCTTCGGTTGACGAGCTGGCAGCGGCGTTGGGGTTAACTTTTGTCCTAGGCAAACTGAACAAGCACGCCACGGCCGTTTTCAGTGGCCAGATTCCGGTGGCGATTAACTTCCTTGAGCCAGAGAAAACTTTTGAAAATAACGCTGACAGTTTGCGCGATTTTATCATTTCTTTGGACAAAGAAAAGGCCGATCGCCTGCGCTATAAAGTTGACGGCGATTTGGTCAAGGTTTTCATAACGCCGTACAAGACGAAAATCACAGCCGAAGATCTACGTTTCGAGGAAGGTGATTTCAACGTTGAGCTGGTTTTGGCGCTAGGTGTCGACAGTAAAGAGGACCTGGACCAAGCTATAGCGGCGCACGGGCGGATTTTCCACAACGCGACCGTAGCGACGCTAAATATCAACGCCGGCAAAGATGTGTTGGGCACGATCAGTTGGCAGAACGCGGCGGCCAGCAGTTATTCCGAGATGGTAGCCGAATTGGCTGAAACCTTGGGCAGCAAAGAGAAGCCGTTAATAGACGAACCTGTTGCCACGGCCATATTGACCGGTGTTGTATCGGCAACTGATCAGTTTAGGAATGAAAAGACTTCGCCAGCGGTGATGACTCTTGCGGCAGATTTGATGGCAAAAGGGGCTAACCAGCAGCTAATAGCCAGTGAATTGTCTGCGCCAGTTGCGGGGGCTCCGGTTGTTGCCAAGGAAACCACACTTGATCTGAATAGGCCAGCGCTGTCGAACCGTGAAGCGGCATCGGATGAAATGTCGATTGGTCATGGTGAAGGAGTAACGGGCGAATCAGGTTCCAGAGAAGTTGAGTTCACGCCAAATGCCGAACCAGCTGTCAGTGTCGAGGGCGCACCAGAGACCGACCGATTGAATGACCAGCGTGATCGCTATAATACAGCACGTGGCGAGGATGCTTTGGCGGTGGCACAAGCGCGTTTGGACGAAACTCGGGGTCGGCACCAAATGACAATGCCAGAGAGACCCAGCGACGCTCCTTTGCCACCTGTACCGACACCGACTGATATGGCAGCTGCACAGGTCGAAACTCAATTGGATAATCTAGTTGGCGGCGCGGACTTGGCGTCAGATACTTTGGATGACCTGCGGCAGAGTGTCGCAGAAGCTGCTGGTGCTGAGCAAGGCGTTCAGGCAAATCCCAGTAGTCCCGAACTTAGCCACGGTACACCGTACGTAGCCAGTGGGGCATCGGTGCCACTTAACTCGGCGTTGTTAGATAACGAGCCGCCGTCGGTGCGGCCATTTGCCGAACGGCCTGACCGCTTATCGCCCAAGGCCCACGTCATGATTCAGCCCCTGGCGAACGAGGCAGGTGCATTGCCAGCCAACGATCCTAGCTTGCCGTTACCTCCGCCGCCGCCGTTGCCTATGCCTGACCAATTGCCGCCTAGTGGTTTGCCATCGCTGCCTCCAGCGCCAGTCTCGACACCTATGGAGCCTGCTTTGTCGCCAGCGCCAGATTTGGCGCCGCTTTCTAGCGATACGCCGTTGGGCGCTGTGCCACCTTTACAAACCATGCCGATGGATAACGTTAAACCAGCCAGCCCAATTGCTGGTACAACTGACAACACCGGTGCGGCTGATCAGTTTCAGATTCCAGGCCAATAGTGATAAGATCTAAACGTGAAGAACTTTGACTGTTTGATTTTGATTGACAAGCCAGCGGGCATTTCTTCGTTTGGTGTGGTGGCACGTGTGCGGCGAATCTTAACAGAGGAAAAGCGGGCTGAAGAAATTGCCAATGGTGTTCCCGAAAAGAACCTAACTAAGAGAATGAAAGTCGGTCATACTGGAACGCTAGATCCATTTGCAACGGGGCTCCTTATACTGCTAAGCGGAAAGCGAACGCGCGAAGCCGAAAGGTTTTCAAAACTGGATAAGGTTTACGAAGCGACGATTCGGCTGGGGATGACGTCAACGACGGGCGATCCAGAAGGGGAGATAATAAAATTCAGCGATACTCAACCGACGCGCGATAAAATCGTAGGGGCTCTGCATAAATTCACTAGCCAAATCACTCAGACGCCGCCGATTTACAGTGCGATCAAAATTGACGGTCAGCGGGCCTATAAATTGGCCAGGAAAGGCGAGCTGCCGAAAATCCCGCCGCGGCAAGTAACAATTTATTCTATGGAAATCCTTAATTATAATTATCCGACCCTGAAAATTCGGGCGCATGTCAGTTCGGGGACATACATTCGGACGTTAGCGGAGGATATTGGCAAGGAGCTCGGCACCGGTGCTTACACCACGGAGTTGCGGCGGACTAAGGTTGGCGATTTTGATGTTAAGGATGCGGAGAAAAATGTCAATTTGTGCCTGAGCAGTAAATCATAATTACTTCTGTGAAGCACAGGACGGGTGTCGGCCTGTCGTTACAGGCGACAGCCCGACCTTCCTCGCAAGGGCCGTTGCCCTTTGCGCAGCCTTCACCGAAGTAATTATGATTTACTGCCCACCCCTTGCACAATCTGCAAAAACCTGCTAAACTACTTCGCATGATCACTAAAGAGAAGAAGACAGCGGCGATTAAATCGACGCAGGTTCACAAGGACGACGTCGGTTCGCCAGCGGCACAAATCGCGATTTTAACGGCGCGGATCAATGAAATCACCGAGCACCTGCGGGCGCACAAACATGATTTCATGGCGCGACGTGGTTTGCTGAAAATGGTTGGCACGCGCAAGAAATTGTTGAAGCAGTTGGAAAAGAATGACTTTGCGCAGTACAAGAAGGTCATAGAAAAGTTAGGTCTGCGTAAATAACATTTCGCACAATAAAAACCGCGCTAGTAAGGCGCGTTTTTTAGTGGTAAAATACTCTAAGAAATGGGCACAGGATTTTACGAATCACCCCGGCAGCGGCGCCTCAGGCTAGAGCGCGAACGACAAGCCGAACGGCGACGAAAAGGCGCCAAGCTCGGCATTTTTTTGGTCGTTATTGCAGTGGTAATTCTTGGCGTAATGATCTGGCGGGCGATAGCGATTGCCCACGATCAGGCCAACGAACAAGTCCGAATCGAAGCGGAAAAGCTGGCCGAGCAAAAACGTATCGAATCGTCGCCAACTTATAAAATTCAGCGCGATTTGCCAGCGAAAATCGCCGAACTAAACACGCAATTGGGCCTGCCGAAAAAAGCTAACCCCAGCGATACACCGAAAACCGACGCGGTCAGTGTGGCGCTGATCGACTTGTCTGATAAAGATCGCGGTCGTGTAAACTACAACGGCGATATGGAATTTACAGCGGCCAGTACGTACAAATTGTACGTGGCGTATCTGATGATCAACGCTGTCGAAACAGGCAAAACCAAATGGACCAGCGGTCTGAACGGCACGTCCTTGGACCAGTGTTTCCAGATCATGATTTTGAATAGCGACAATGCCTGCCCAGAGGCTTATCTATCGCAAGTCGGTTTCAGTAAGGCCAACGCGCAGATTCATGCCTTAGGCCTAAGCGATAGGACGCAGGTGGTAGCCTATGACATGCTGACGACGGCCAATGATCTGGCGCTTTTCTTGCAAAAGCTTTACAAGGGCGAATTGATGAACGCTGACAATCAGGCGAAATTGATTGATGTGATGAAACGTCAAATATATCGTCAGGGAATCTCAGCCGGGATTTTGGCGCGGAATAAAACGACTGGTCAAACTGATTCAGTGGCCAACAAAGTCGGTTTCATGAATTCGCTGTTGCACGACGCTGGGATTGTTTATTCTGAGAAAGGTAACTACGTGTTGGCGATTATGACGAACGGCGAATCGTGGCCGTTCATCGCGCAGCTGAGTACTTGGATTGATGAACAGATAACGCAGTAGATTTTTGTCAAGTAATATGTTACGATAATAGAGTAAATTTTAACGTCGGTGGTGAAAAGTTTTTGCGCGAGAAGGTTTTAAATGCGCGCGGCGACTTTGCACAACCGACAAAAGAAAGGATGGTCAAATGACCAAAGTTATACAAACCGGTAAGGAGATTATTAGCGTTTCCACCGAATGGATGGGCCGCACGCTGACGCTGGAAGTCAACCGCGTTGGCTTTCGCACCTCTGCGTCGGTGTTGGTGAAATACGGTGACACGGTGATTTTAGGAACGGCGCAGACTGGGCCGGTTAATCCGAATCTGGATTATTTTCCTCTGTCGATTGACTACGAGGAAAAGTTTTACGCCGCCGGAAAAATTTCCGGTTCGCGGTTTATTAAACGCGAAGGTCGCCCGTCCGACGAAGCAATTTTAGTTGGCCGGTTGATCGACCGCCCCTTAAGACCGCTGTTTCCAAAGGGCTATCGCAACGAATGTCAAGTCGTCGCCAGCGTCCTGTCCATGGACCCGACTTTCCGACCGGATGCGATTGCCATGGTTGCGGCCTCTGCTGCCTTGATGATCACCGGTGCGCCGTTTGACGGACCGGTGGCGGGTTTGCGCGTTGGCTTAGACGAAAACGGCGAATTCACAACTTTCCTCAACAAGGAAGCCATGAACGCCAATCAGCTCGATCTGTTCGTGGCCGGGAATGAAAACGGCGTCATGATGGTCGAGGCCGGCGCCAGCGAAGTCGACGAAGAAGTCGTGGCCGATGGTTTGGCTTGGGTCTTGGAAAACATTCAACCAGCCTTGGAATTGCAGAAAAAACTGCGTGAAGCAGTTCAGCCCGAAGAACAGGAATACGAATTGGTTCAGCCCAACGAAGAAGTCGCTGAACAGGTCGAAAAATGGATCAACGAACAGCTGACCGAAGACTTTCACCGACCTTATCCGGAACGCAGCGAAATGATTCACGGGTTGCGACTGGCCATGAACGAGAAGTTCAGCGAAGGTTTAACGGAGGAAGAGTGGAAAGAAATCAAAGGCGATTATGGCGAAGCTTTTGCCAAAGCCTTGCACAAGGACGTGCGAAAAGGCATCGTCGAAAAAGGTGTTCGTCCAGACGGCCGCAAATTGACCGAAATCCGTGACCTCAGTTCAGAAGTCGGTTTGTTACCGCGCGTCCATGGTTCGAGCATTTTCACGCGCGGATTGACGCAGGCCATGAACATCGTGACTTTGGCACCGTTGTCATTTGCCCAATTGGTCGACACGATGGAAGTCACCGACGGCGAACGGCGCTACATGCACCACTACAACGCGCCGGGTTACACCGTCGGCGAAGTTCGACGCCTTGGTTCGCCGGGCCGCCGCGAAATCGGCCACGGCTATCTGGCGGAAAGAGCACTGGTGGCGGTCTTGCCGAGCGAAGAAGAATTTCCTTATGCTATCCGATCTGTTACTGAAATCATGTCGCAAAATGGTTCGACCTCGATGGCGGCGACCTGTTCCAGCTGTCTGGCCTTGATGGACGCCGGCGTTCCGATCAAAAAACCGGTCAGCGGCGTGGCGATGGGCCTGATGGTCGACGATGGCAATTACTACGTTTTGACCGACTTGGCGGATCAGGAAGACTTCGCTGGTGACATGGATTTCAAATGTACCGGAACTGATGCGGGAATCACCGCGCTGCAGATGGATATGAAAGTTCACGGCCTGCCGGTCGACGTGTTGCGCGCAGCCTTGACCCAGGCCAAAGAAGCCCGGGCCGAAATCCTGAAAAGCATGTTGAAAACTTTGGACAAACCGCGAGCCGACATTTCGCAGTTCGCGCCGCGCATCGAAAAACTGATGATCAACCCCGACAAAATCGGCGCGGTCATCGGCAAGGGCGGCGAGACGATTAACAAAATCACCGGCGAAACCGGCGTGATTATCGACATCAAGGAAGACGGGCTGATCACCTTTGCATCGAACAATCCGGAAAATATGCAAAAGGCTTTGACCTGGGTGAAATCCTTAACCGAAGAACCGGAAGTCGGCAAAATCTACACCGGCACGGTTGTCGGCATCAAAGATTTCGGCGCCTTTGTCAATATCCTGCCGGGAATCGACGGCATGCTGCACATCAGCCAGATCAGCGACAAGCGGCTGGATAAAGTTACCGACGTGCTGAGCCAGGGCCAGGTGGTCAAGGTCAAATTGAGCGCTATCGACGATCGTGGCAAACTGTCGCTGACGATGCGCGATGTTGAGCAATAGATCTATCTCTGCTAGATCTGATTGTGCTATACTTTTTGCATGACGAATAAAGCCATGCTGCTTCAGGATTTGGCTGCAGAAATCCTTGAACAAAAAATTTGCCCGCAACTGGCAGCTGGCGCAAAAAATCTTGTGATGGGCGATGGTAGCCCCGATGCAGACATAGTTTTCATCGGCGAAGCACCAGGCAAGAACGAAGACGAACAGGGGTTGCCATTTGTCGGTGCGGCCGGGAAATTCTTGAACGAAATGTTGGCTAGTGTCGGCATGGAACGGTCGGACGTTTATATCACCAACATTGTTAAGTATCGACCGCCAAATAACCGAGATCCTTTACCAGAGGAAAAGACCGAATTCTGGCCGTTTTTGCTGCGTCAGCTGGCAATCATTCAACCGAAGGTCATTGTTACGTTAGGCCGGCATTCGATGGAGTATTTCTTGCCGAATGCCAAGATTTCGGCGATTCACGGCCAGCCGAAGCGGATTCACCTCGAAGCTGATGGCGAAGAATTCGAATGGGTTATCATGCCGCTGTTTCATCCGGCAGCGGCGCTATATAACGGCGCCATGCGCGAAACGCTGTTGGAGGATTTCGCCAAGTTGCCAGCCGTGGTGAAGCAGATTCAGACACGAGATAATGTGTTGAAGATAATGACAGAGTAATCACTGTTGTAATTATTACATTCTATAAAGAAAAACCATCCAGAGGTGGGTATTTAAATATTATAAGAACATAAAGCCCAAGTATTGACAAACAGAGAGAGAGAGAGTATTCTTGACACCATTGACATTGTGAAGAAATACAGTGTAGTAGAAAGCGAGAAGTAGTATGACTAATGAAACGAGTACTAACCAGTCAGAAGGAACGCCCCTGGGAGAATATTTTAAACAAAAGCATAGATCAGATGCCTGCGCAGCTAACGTTGATGAAAGATTGCCTTGGCCTGTTGTTTATAAGATTACCACTGAGATGGTATTTGGCGGTGCGGCATCTAGGCTTGGGATGTATCCTCAGGGAAACGAAGGGATTGCTCTTGCTACTCTGATGGAAAGGGCAAGAGAAGAGCAGAAAAGAGCGCCTTTCAATAATCCTCTCACCGTGATCGTTCGAGACGTGCTTGCGCAATATATCGATGGTTCGTTTACGTATGGCGATGACGGTTCTGGTAATCCGATAACGCTTGAAGCGCCGTCGACATTGGAGGATCTTCTTCCCGTTGCAGCATCTATCGATAGTGCAAGATTACAAATGACAGGATTAGACAACAGGGTGAAAAAGATGATCACATCTGTAGTATTACCTCAGTTACCACCTACACCTGTAGTATTGGCTGGTATGAATGAAGAACAGAGGAAAAAAGCAAACGACCAGCTGGCTGCCGCAGACAAATTTATTGTCATGGTGGATGATTTAAGGGGTGATTTTTCACTAGGTGTTTGTAGCGTGCCGTACCCTGATGGGTCAAAAGTCACTCTGAATTCCCGGCGTATTGAAGGTCAGCCCGATCCTTCCGCTAGAGCGGGTCGATGGAGTCTTACACTGCGGCATTGGCCAAGTGATGAGCTAGAAAGTGTAAAAGAGATCACTTATCAATCGACGTCCGATGAACTAAGGGTTGTTCGCCAGTATGAGAGTTCTGAGCAATTTGTATCGACAGCGGAGATCGAAGACTTAAAGCGTCTCATATCAGAAGAGGGAGTCGAAGCCGAGGACCTGGAGCGGATTGTAGCCAGGATGCGTGCGATTGAACCAAGCAGCTAATTCTGCTTGACTTAAAACTTGTATTGTGCTAAAGTATATACAGTAAAACAACGCGGAGGGCGACAGTTGCCCGGCCGCGTTTTAATTCTGCTGCAGATAGGTGACGAGAGCACCGCGTAGCAAAGAGGTGAGGATAGGTGAAGAAAGTTTTCTCGATTAAAGTTCGATCACGATTATTGACAACCGTTGGTACTGCATCGGTATTCATTTTAGCAGCCGCAGCTGGGTTTGGCGGACAGGCTGTCTGGGGCGACGACGCACGGGCTGCCAGTATTGTTAAGGTTGCCAGTCTTTCGGCGCCGTCGCAAATTGACGAATCAGCTCGCCAGCAGTATCTAGCCGCACGTTTGGCCGAGCAAGAACGTCGTCGCGAAGTCGAATTACAGAGGCAGAAGGCTTTGGAAAACGCAGCGCAGACCTCGGCTGTTACGCGAGAAGCTGGTCATACTGCGCAATCAACTTCGCAATCTGATCGCTTGATTATTCCGAAAATTGGCCTGAATTCACCACTGACGACAGTCGGCATGGCTGGTGGTGCGATCGATGTTCATCCCAGCTTGCCAGGACGCTGGAATGGTTCGGCGCGGCCAGGCAGCAACGGCGCGGTTTTTGTCGATGGGCACAACGACGGGATTTTCGCACGACTCGGCGCGTTAGCTGTCGGTGATCAGATCATGATTACCAACGGTGGGGCGACATATACTTACACGGTGGTTTTTACAAAAGTGGCACCCTTGGAGTCGGTCAACATGGCTAAGGCGCTGACTGTCTATGGTGGCGCGAAGCAGGGCTTGAACCTGATGACCTGTGCTGGTTCGCCGGTCGGCAATACTTATTCACACCGGTTGACGGTTTATGCGGTTCTCTCTTAAATCCATAATCTGAATTTGGCCGCCAGCCAGCCTTTCACCCCCGCGCCGCATGTCGATCCCGTCGTTACGGGTCTCCATGCTGACACTTTCGCCGTCCGAAAGAGTCGCGCGGAAGCGAAGTGCTGGCAGGCTCGCTTCATCGCTACTTGACTTTCAGGAAACACTTTGCTACAATGTTTTTACTATAAGCGACAAAGCGCAAAATCTCTTCAGATAGGAAACTATAGAAATTAATTGTAAGAACTTTGCGAAATTAAACAACCTTTAACAGGTAAAAGGAGATAAAGATGGGTCAACAAAGACTCGCGGAAGTCAAGGGTGATGACTTAAACAAACGTCCAAACGTTAAGCGAAAAACCGGTAATTCGGTGCTCGACGCCACGAAGACGCGGCGCGGCGAAGTCATGCGCGCCCAGCGGCGGACCGGCGATAACGTCAACGCTATGGCGGCATTATTTGACAATTCTTCACCGGTGAACAAATCGGTTTTTAACGGGTTCAAGGGTGACCAATACGAACCAGCCCGCGCCAAGAAAAACGCGGCGATTGGAAAGAAAAAATCCGCCGACAAACCGATGCTGAAAGTCATCCCCGTCGGTGGCACCGAAATCGGCAAAAACACTACGGCGCTGGAATACGGCGACGAAATCGTGGTGGTCGATATGGGATTTCTGTTCCCGGGCGACGATTTTCCGGGCATCAACTATATCGTGCCGGATATCACTTATCTGGAGGAGAGAAGGGACATGGTCAAGGGCGTCATTTTCACGCACGGCCACTTGGACCACATTGGGGCTTTTCACCACTTGATCCCGAAAATTCCTGCGCCGGTTTACGCTACGAAATTTACGACCGAAATGCTGAAGAAAAACATGGAGGAGGAAGATACGGATTTCGAACCGGAGTACCATATCCTTAATCCGGAGAATCACGATCGGATGCAGATCAGCAAGCATTTTTCGGTGGAGTTAGTGCGCGTCAATCACTCAATTCCAGATTCAGCTGCTGTCGTAATCCGCACTCCAGTTGGCGTGGTTGTCTTCAGCGGTGACTGGCGTTTCATGGAGGACCCGCTGGACGGCCGCAAATTCGACATGGAACGACTGACCGAAATCGCAACCAAAGAAGGCGTCCATTTGTTCGTCAACGAATCGACCAGTTGTGAAGTGCCGGGCGAAAACCACACCAAAGAAGCTGATATCAAGATGAGTTTCAAGCAGATCATGGATCAGTTCACCAGCTCGCGAATCATTGTGTCGTCCTTTTCATCGCAGATTCACCGTATCCAGTTGGCGATCGACGAGGCGCATGCCCACGGCCGCAAGGTCGCTGTGGCGGGCTTTTCGATGATCAACAACGTCGAAATCGCCCTCAGGACCGGCGATCTGAAAGTCCCGGCCGACACCATCATGAAACTCGAGGACATCATCAAACTGCCGGACGACAAGGTGACGATCATCTGTACCGGCAACCAGGGTGAAGTCAACGCGGTGCTGAACCGCATGGCCAACGGCTCGCACCGCTTTATTAAAATCAAAAATTCCGACATCATCGTGCTGAGTTCATCGCGCATTCCGGGCAACGAAGCCCACATCGCCATGATGAACGACAACCTGATCCGCGAGGGTTCGGACGTTATCTCGAAAAACAACCACGATTTCTACGGCGTTGGGCCGGTGCACGTCGGCGGCCATGGTTTTCACGATGACTTTGTTAAGTTAATCACGGCGCTGAACCCGAAGTTTTACTTCCCGAATCACGGCGACTTTACGTTCTTAGTCAGCAACGCCGAACTGGCCGAGAAAGATTGCGGCATACCGCGCGACAACATTTTCGTTTGCGACGCCGGCGACACGGTGGAATTTTACCACGACGGCACAGCGGCGCGGACCGGCCGCGTCCACGTCGGCAATGTCATGTACGATGACGCTGGCGCGATCGTATCAGAAGTCGTTTTGAAGGATCGTCTGCACATGAGCCGCGAGGGAATCTTTACCGTGGTGTTGACGGTGCAGCGGGGAACTGGCCGGCTTTTGTCGAGTCCTGATATCATTTCGCGCGGCTTTATTTACTTAAGAGACTCAGAAGACCTGATCAATTCGATCCGTCATTATGTCAAGCAAAAGACCGCCCGGGCCTACGCTGGCCGGCGCGTCGACATGGAATTGTTCAAGAGAGATTTAAGGGACGAAATTACGCAAATTCTGTATGACCAGACTAAGAGGACGCCGATCGTCATCCCAGTCGTCAACGAAATCGGCGCCGTCAACAAGGCTGAAACCCAGCGAGCCGAGGCTAAGCGGGCCGGCGACGAGCGGGCCTTTGAACAGCAGGAATTGGCGCGGATTAAGGGGCAGACTTCTTCTTCGGCGCGATTCAATTCGCGACGACCTGCAAATGGCCAAAATGGTCAACAACGACCTGCGCAGAATCGCAATCAGGCAACGCGATCGTTCGGCGGTCGTCCTCAAAACTTCGGCGGTCAAGATAACCGTGGCGGTCGAAACGGTTCTAATAATCAAGGCCAAAACATTGATACGACAGCCGCAAAGTCCCAGCCACGCGATCCGAAAACCATCTCGTTCAAAAAGACACCGCAGGGCCCGAGCCCGATGCGGATGTGGCGCGAGTCTTAAAATGTTGTCATCCTGAACTCGTTTCAGGATCTTCAGTATAATAATTGTAAATGGGGAGACTGATGATGCTTTACGACAATATCCTAGAAACTATAGGCAACACTCCTATGGTTAAGATCAACCACCTGAACCCGAATCCGGCAGTTCAACTCTACGCGAAACTAGAAGGCTTCAACCCGACCGGCAGCATCAAAGATCGCATCGCCCTTAAAATGATCGAACAGGCTGAAGAAGAGGGCTTGCTGACGAAGGACAAGATTATTCTTGAACCAACCTCGGGCAATACAGGGATAGCGCTGGCTATGATCGGCCGCGTCAAGGGCTACAAAGTCGAAATCGTCATGTCGTCTGCTGTTTCAGTGGAACGGCAAAAGATGATCAAGGCCTTTGGCGGGACGGTTATTTTGACAGATGCAGACAAGGGAACCGATGGCGCGATCATGAAAGTCCGCGAGATGCTGAAGGAAAACCCCGACAAATATTTCAATCCGAATCAGTTTTCCAATAAATATAATAAAATTTCTCACTACGAAACCACCGGCGAGGAAATTTGGGATCAAACTAATGGAAAAGTGACGCATTTTGTGTCTTCCTTAGGTACATCCGGAACTTTGATGGGCATTACGACTTTCTTAAAAGAAAAAAATCCGGCTATCAAAATTGTCGAAGCCCACCCTGTCAAAGGCCACTACATTCAGGGCTTAAAGAACATGCAGGAGGCGATCGTGCCGGAAATTTACGACCCGTCGATCATCGACGAAAGCATCATGGTCGAAACAGATGACGCCTACGAAATGGCGCGCCAGATCGTGGCGCAGGAAGGAATTTTCGTCGGCATGAGCAGCGGCGCGGCGATGTTTGCGACGCTGGAGATCGTGGAGAGATTGGATTCCGGTGTGGTCGTGGTGATCTTCCCAGATCGCGGGGAGAAGTATTTGAGCACGGAATTATTTGGGTAGACGCATTTATCCTCTGTGCTGTGACGTAAAAATATACAACATACATAGTTTAGCTACTTGTCAATTTACCAATTGTATGGTAATATCAAGTTGCTAAACCTATAACAACTAGGCAAGCCAAACTAGGCTTTCAGTCCGATAATGCGATCATATGCACCATCGAAGGCTGAAAGCTCTAGTTGGTAGGTTTAGCGACTAGCATATGGTCGCTTTTTTGTTTGCTATGGCATAAGTACAATATTGCGGTCTTAACGGTGGGAGAGGGCTGTGCTGATATGAGCAGAAATCTTATTAAAGATAACGGGAGCTTTATCCAGCTTGCAGATCAAATGCGATGGGAGTCGCTTTCGCCTGCAGCTGCGGAATTAGTTGAATTAGAGAAAGAAATCCCTGTAAGAATAGAAGAAGATCGCGGCTTGCGAGCCAAAATTACTGACAAGTGCGGAATGACATGCACATTTTGCCATAACGAGGGGACGCCTGTGGCAGTGGCGCTAAGAGGCATTACTACTCAGCGTAGCTCTGTTTTTTCTGGGATTAATGGAGTTGACTTTATGCCAGGGCAGATGCAGCCTGATGAATCATTCAGATACGCATTGTCATCAATGAGACGAAGTATTGGCTCAGATGAACTACATTTTACTGGTGGTGAGCCAAGCTTACATAGAGGTATTGCTGAATTGACTGAGCAGGCTGTGTCGCTAGGCTATCAAGTCAAAATGACGTCGAATGGTGAAAATCCGGGTGGGATAGGAAGGGCGGTGGAGGCAGGAGTCTCAAAGATTAATTTTAGTGTTTTTGGTACAACCCCAGAGGAACTAGCCCAAGTTCAGGCGGAAAAATATCGTAACGAGCGCCTAGCGGCGCATAAAATAATACGACTAAAAGAATCTATGAAAATAGCCTTAGATTCTGGAGTTAAAGCTGGTGCGAATATTGTCATGAGAGATATTGGTGATGCAGAAAGGGCTATGCGTATTCTATTCGAATATGATCCGCGTCTTCAGATGCGTATTCTGCACGATCTTGATAAAGGGCTTGAATCATACAAGGCGGCTTATGAATTGTTGGCAACACTCGGTGCAAAGCCAGAAGAACTATTAATAGAAGCCGGTGTTTCTAATGTGGGCGTAAAGTATAGACTGCCAGACGGTAGGGTAATCCAATTTAAACAATTCAAACAAACATTTCTACCAGACACATGCAGAGGCTGCTCGATAAAAAGCGATGGCGGTTGTTACGAATCTTTTTATGGGCCGCGTTTGTATGTTGATGATTCTGGGCAATATAAAGTTGGCGTATGTATCCAGAGGATGGATTTAACCGAAGACCTAGAGGGATTCTGTGAAGGTGCAATTCCTAAAGAGATTGTCAGGCTCAGAAGAGAGGAGTATGAGAGCCTAAGAGAAGAATTTGGAGACCGAATTAAGGATAGGCCATGAATGATGCTATAGAGAACGAAGCGAAGATACTAAATATTGGCCCAGAAGAAATAAGGGGCAAATTAATACGACTGGGTGCGCAAAAAGTTGGAGAATTTAACTTCAGGCGACACGTTTTCGATGCTATCCCAAAACGGGAAGGTCGATGGCTTAGGCTAAGGACTGATGGTCAACGCACAACTATAACGGCAAAAGAGATCTCTCATGATGATGTGGATGGTACAAGCGAATGGGAAGTTGAGGTGTCTGATTTTGAGGACACTTTGAAAATTTTACAAAAAATTGGCTTGGAGAGTCGAGGCTATCAAGAGAACAGGCGAGAGCTGTACAAGTTAAACGATGTTGAGATCTCAATAGATTTCTGGCCACGATTAAAACCGTATATTGAAATTGAAGCCAAGACTCCAGAACAAGTGTATGAGACCGCTCGGCAACTGGGATTTAATGCTGGCCAGCTGACTGGGAAAAACACAAAGAAACTGTATGCTGAATCAGGAATTGATCTGGACAAAGTTGCTGAACTTAATTTTGATGGTCTGTAGATGAAAATAGACAGACCATCGTTTATGATCACCGGTGCGAGTGCGTCTGGAAAGACGACTCTTGGCAATATGGCGTTAAATAATGGATGGCGATGTGCGTCTGTGCACTTGACGCGCCCCAAGCGTCCAGATGAGATAGAAGGCGTGCACGGTGTTTTTCTTACGGAAGAACAATTTGTTGCTAATTTTGCACAAGGCGCCTATATCGAAACCAGTCTCCAGGATACATTATTGCAGCCTATCGGATATTATTATGGGACACCTAAATCAATGCTGTATGATTTACGCCAGGACGGCGTATGTGCGATACCTACCTGTGTCAAAATGGCTAGGAAGGTATTTGAAATAATAGATGAAGTCGTATGGGTCCATTTAATATGTAGTGATGTGGACAGGCGCGCGAGATTAGTCGCACGCAATATCACTGGTGATGAAATTGAAGCTAGAATGACGATGGGTGAGTCTAGTGATTCTCCTCCGGGAGATGCGACTATTTATAGTACGTCTGATCTATCTGCCGATGATATTCTGCGTGATATTCGAGCCAATTGCGTAAGTGCATAATGCACCTCTGGTTAAGGGTAGAAATCTAGCGGCGACTATGCTATAATAAGAAAGCTAAACCTACTAAACGGAGTGTTATATTTCTGTAATATCGTGCATGTAGCTTTAGCGACTAGAACTAGTCGCTTTTCTTGTTTTGACCAAGTAGCGACCTAACGGGTGGCGAAAGGGAGATACTATGAGTGCAGATATACCAAGGCAGGCGTTGCCGTTTGAGTTAGATGGTGCCAGGAGCAAAATGTCTGGATATACCGAGAAAATTGGCGAACTTGCAAGCGAATTAGGTAGGGCTATGAGAACGACTTCAGAAACTTGGCATGATAATGTACAGGCTGATGCTGTAGTCGCGGACTCAAGTGTAGTAGCAAGCTCCGCAGAATTTACAGCTGACCGTCTTGCTGGTTCAATAGAGGCCTCTGATTCTCTGGATGGTGTCGTGGGTGTCGGAAGTATT
>Ga0099364_10000951_pt1 | contig 49238 bp, 36 predicted proteins | sample TergutTh196P3_FD_73070 | JGI IMG/M metagenome (GOLD analysis project Ga0099364, IMG submission 73070) | Microcerotermes parvus P3 segment gut microbial communities from Pointe-Noire, Republic of the Congo - Th196 P3 | ecosystem: Host-associated > Arthropoda: Insects > Digestive system > Gut ...
TGTTATGCGACAGAAAATGTAACGGCAAGCGATTCCCGTGCCGGAGGATTTGCGGGAAGATTTAACGGCGGGTCTATCACTGTCAGAAACTGTTACTCTACGGGAACTGTTTCAAACGTCAGCTTTTCCGGCGGTTTCGTAGGTGAAATAACCTATTCCACTGCCAAAATCGAAAACTGTTACACAACATCAAATCACCCCAAAGGATTCAGCGGTGATACAATAGGGATTTATGAAAACTGTTTCTTCGATAACAACCGCTCGCTGTCCAAGGACGAAAGAGGACGCACAACCGCAGAAATGATGAATTCTGCGACCTATGTTGATTGGGATTTTGAGAATGTTTGGGAGATTGACGAAGGGAATAGTTATCCGACATTAAGAGCATTTCAAATAAATCATGTTACCGAATACATAGAAATTCACACAGTCGAACAATTTAACGCAATAAGAGACAACCTCGGAGGGAATTATCGCTTAACAGCAGATATAGATTTAAGCGGTTATGAATGGACACCTATAGGCACGAACGTATCACCGTTCATCGGAATCTTTGACGGTAACGGTCATAAAATCAGCAATCTTACCGTAAATCTTCCGACAACGGATTATGTCGGGCTTTTCGGACGGAATAACGGAGTGATTAAAAACTTGAAGTTAAGCGATGTTAGCGTATCGGGAAGAAACTATGTCGGCGGACTTGCGGGTTCTAACAGCGGATTGATTAATAACAGTTCTGTATCGGGTGTGGCGAACGTAACGGGGACTACAGACTATATCGGCGGCTTTGTCGGAAGAAACAGCGGATTTATCACAAACAGTTCCGTTTCTGGTGTGTCGAACGTAACAGGAACTACAGACTATATCGGCGGCTTTGTCGGAAGTAACAGCGGTCGTATATTAAATTCATTCTCGACTGCCACTACACAAGGCAAAAGATATGTCGGCGGTTTCGTGGGCAACATGACAGGCGGCTTGATTGACGGGTGTTACGCGACAGGAAACGCAAACGCAAGCGGCTCGTATACGGGAGGATTCGTAGGTCGCATTAGCGGAGCGAGTTCAATTATACGGAACTGCTACTCTATGGGAAATGTTTCTGACGGCTCTTATTCGGGCGGGTTCGTTGGCTATGTCGGCACAGCTACGGTAAGAATCGAAAATAGCTACACAACATCAACCCATTCAAATGGCTTTTCGGGAGGCTCTCCGGGAGTTTATTTAAACTGCTATTTTAACAAAGACCTCTCACTGTCAACAAACGCAAGAGGACGCACAACCGCACAACTACAAAACTCTGCTACTTTTGTGAATTGGGATTTTGAAAACATTTGGGAGATTGACGAGGGAAATAGTTATCCTACTTTAAGAGGGGTAACAGAGCTTTTAGAGTATCAATATCAACAAGCGGCTTAGTCTCTTACGGCTGAGAGTCGCCGTAAATTCTGCGGCGACTCTTTTTTCACCGCTGACCCGTAATTATCAAAATTACGGGTTTCACCCTTGACATTGAGCTTTAATTATGTTAGTATATTAAATAAGAGTTTAGAAATACTTTTATAGACAATTCAGGAGGGGAAAATGAAATTTAATAAGCTTGCTTCTAAGGTCGCCTTCATCGTTACGGCGTCTGTTGTTATCATTGGAGGTGCCGCCTGCGCGTACATGCAGACCCGCATAATTGATGAGATTGACAAAAACTCGAGGATTAGCGCGAGGTATTACCTAAAAGAGTTGGCGGAGGAATGTGATATTGCGATAACAGGAGGTATGCCGGACAGTTATCTTGAAAATATCGTAAAATCGGCGAAAATCTATGATACAGGGTTTGCCGCTTTGGCGAACGAGAACGATGTATTTTTTAACATCGGCGATTACATAAGTGCCTTTACGCCGAGTGAGAAAAACACACTGTCGGAGACGGCGAAAAGGAATCCGAAAACCGCCTTCGACTTTAGTGCGGGCGGCGTAAAGTACACCGTAGCACAAATCGAACTTTTAAACGATTATTCCCTATATGTTTTAGCTCCGAGAGGCGAGGTAATGGCAGATGTCTACGCATCAATTATGAGATTCGCGATAATTTTTTCCTCTGTGGTCGTCATTATAATTATAGTGAGCCGTATAATAGGAAAGAAAATGGCAGAACCCATGGTCGCTCTCGCCGAGATTTTAAAAAGAGCAGGTCAAACGGGAGAAATCGCACTTACTACCACGGACAGGGCGACTCTCAATAAATACTCTAACCAGACGGATGAAATCGGACAGTGTATCACGGCTTCCATAGGTCTTTTTGAGCATATAAATAATGTCGCTTCAGAATTAGAGTCGTTATCCGAGGGTGATTTAACCGTTGAACTCGATGTTATTTCAGAAAGAGACGTACTCGGTAAATCTCTCATGCACATGGTGAAAAGTCTAAACAATTTATTCTCTGATATTAACACATCCGCGAATCAAGTGACCTCAGGCGCTTCTCAAATAGCCGATGGCGCGCAGATGTTAGCGAGCGGCTCAACCGAGCAAGCGGCGACTTTAGAACAGCTCTCCGCTTCCATTTCCGACATATCCGATAAGACCTCGAAGAACGCCGAAAGAACCGGAAACGCCGCCGAACTCGCAGCTATAATAATGCAGAATGCCGAAAAAGGAAACAGGCAGATGCAACACATGATTGCCGCGGTTAACGAAATTAATGTGGCAAATCAGAATATCAGCAAGGTGATAAAAGCCATTGACGATATTGCCTTTCAGACTAATATTCTCGCACTTAACGCCGCTGTCGAGGCAGCAAGAGCCGGAAGCGCGGGAAAGGGGTTTGCGGTTGTCGCCGAGGAGGTTCGTAACCTTGCCGCAAAGAGTGCGGATTCGGCTAAGGAAACAAGCGACTTGATAGCGAACTCTATGGAAAAAGCACAGCTCGGTACACAAATTGCGAGCGAAACCGCCGAAAGTCTTAACGAAATTGTTACGGGAATCGGAGAAAGCAGTAGAATCATTGCCGACATAGCAAGGTCTTCAGATGAACAATCAGGTGCAGTAAACCAAATCAACAGCGCAGTAAATCAAGTAACACAGGTAGTTCAGCAAAACAGCGCGACAGCGCAGGAAAGCGCGGCGGCATCTCAAGAAATGAGCGGTCAGGCATGTGTGCTGCAAGACTTAGTTGCTAAATTTAAACTTAAAAGTTAACTTTAATTTTGAAAACCATGCTTTAAGGCATGGTTTTCAGTAAAGTTTCACCTTTCTATACGATAAAAAACATTGACGTTTTATAGAAACCTTGCTATAATGGAAAGGAAGTAGTTGGAGAGGAGTGAAAGTTTGAAAGAACCGGTGCAAATCGGGGAAAACGAAACTTTCAAATGCACCTTTGTGAGGGAAGGACATGGTGAATAAACATGCGCAGAATCTCAGCGGCTTTGATTCTCATTTTCTTTATTCTATCGGTTGCGTGTAAAGGCGGCGGAGCAAGAGGCGTCCCGCCGAGCGAAACCTTGCCCTTTAACGATATATCAGCTTTTGACCTAATAAGAAATATAAATGTAGGCTGGAATTTAGGTAACGCACTCGATGCAAGGTACGACTCCGGCACTGCTCATACCTCTACAGTCCGCGCTCTTGAAACTGCGTGGGGTAATCCGCAGACCACTAAGGCAAATATTGATGCAATAAAGACTGCGGGATTTAACGCTGTCCGTATACCCGTGACATGGCATAAGGTTATCGACTCTGAGTATAATATCCGTGCGGACTGGATGGAGCGGGTCACGGAGATTGTTAACTACGCATCACTCAACGATATGTACGTCATTTTAAATACTTACCACGATGAGAACTTGTTTGTACTGTCGGACAAAATGATGCCGCAGACCGAAAAAGCTTTTATAAGAATATGGCAGCAAATAGCCGAGAATTTTAAAAACTATGATGAAAAGCTGATGTTCGAGGCTATGTCTGCTCCCCGAATCTTCGATAGTCCCGATGAGTGGAACAGCGATAACACCGAAGGGATTAAAAACTTAAACACTCTTAATCAAATTTTTGTCGATACAATAAGAAACACGGGAGGAAGTAACGAAAAACGCATACTTATAATCACTACTTTCATATCGTCTTTAAGCGGACCTGCAGTAGATTCGTTTATATTGCCCAAAGACACGGCGGCTGATAAGCTCATAATCGCTGTTCGGGGTTTTATACCTTATAATTTCACGCATAACCCCGGCGGCGGATGGTCTTCAACCTGGAGCAAAAGTTTTTTGGGAGATACTGTTGAGATTGACGAGACTTTAAGCATTATTGAGAACCTATTCATAAGCAGAGGGGTTCCTGTAATTATTATAGAAATGGGTGCGATTAACAGAAATAATAATGATTCGAGAGCCGAGTGGGCTGAGTACTTTGTCAGCCGCGCTAAAGAAAGAAATATACCCTGCTTTTGGTGGGATAACGGGGTTACGGAGTTATCGACCGCTACGAGAGAAGGCTTCGGAATTTTCAACAGGTCGTCAAACAAGGTCGAGCATGAGGAAATAATTGACGCACTCTTACGCGGTGCGGGAGAGTAAAAAGTGCTTCAGTGCGTCAGTAAATCCCGTCTGCTGTAACCTATAAATCCGATTGTGGTGAGTAGTAGGGCTATTCCCGACATGACCGCTAAGCTCAAAATGCTTACCTCGTCAGATTGAAGGTGAGCCAAATCAGTAACACGTATAATCGGTATATGCGCCATCGGAGATATTTTTTCGAGCCAGTTCGGTAATATACCCATGCCGCCGACTAAAGTCGTAAAGCATATAAAACCGTAAAACCCCCATATTACACCCGTGGCTTTCGGAAAAAATCCGACCAATAAAACAGCAAAGCCTATGATAATCCAAAGAGCGGGTAGATAAGCCATACTCGCCTTAAACACTTTTTCCAAAACAAACGGATTCGATACACCGTTTGCAGATGTTACTGCGTCTGTAACATAATATAAGCCGAGTAAGGTGGCTAATTGCATAATTGCACTCAATGCAAATGCAATTGTTGTAAAACAGCATAAATATTTAGTTTTTGAGACCGAGCGGGAAAGAATGTTTTCCGCTCGTCCTTCTTTTTCTTCACTTCGGAGCTTTAAAGCCGCCATAAGTAGCGGAATCATAGCGATAAGCGTCATCATCGACGTCACGAACGTACCGAATCCGTCAACTATCATTTCGGCTTTTACCTCGTCTGAAGCGTGTTCTGCCATTTCTTCACTCACACCCATAAGCATTAAATATTCGGGACTTTCGCTCACAAAACCGGGTACATCGCCAATCACCGAGCCGTAAGACGCGCCGAGTGAAAACATAACAATTACCCAGACAAGAATCATCGTGCTTAAAAGCCTGAATGAGAACCCAAAAGGTGAAAGCATAGCGGGTAGGGCGGTTTTTCTACCCGGACGAGCGGGAATAAACCCTTGCCCCAAATCACGCACAGAGTTAAGCTTAAAAGCGAGCAGTGATATTAAAATAGCTGTAATAATCAGAAAAATAAGCGGTACAAAGTCGTTTTCTACAAAAACTTTTGAGCGTTGCGCTAATCCGAGGGGGCTTATATAAGATAAGAACTCGTTACTTTTATTCACGCCGTCATTACTTGTGTTCATCATACTTGCATCACCCGCGGCACGGAGCATATAACAAACTCCGAGACTTAAAAACGATAAGCCCATTGCACTGCCTGTATTAGACGAAAGTTGACAGAACACAGCCGTTATTGCCGCAAAAACTAACCCTACCGCGCCTGTCACCATTCCGTACAGCATACACGAGATAAAGTCCATGCTCTCAACTTGAGCCGCAAAAACTCCGAGACCCAAAGTCACAGCAAGAATAAAATTTAAAATCAATGCCAAAATCATAGCGGCATTAATATTTGCAAGTCTGCCCACGGGAAGCGAGCGGACGACCTCGGCACGCCATCGCTCTTCATCGGCTCGGGTGTGACGAGCTACGATAAACACGTTCATAATCGCGGCGGTCAACGAAATCCATAACAGCATCATTCCGCCGTACATTGCTCCCGCCGTATAATTGTCTGCGCCATATATAGGACCGAGCATACCGACCATTACCGGATTATTATATACCTCGGCGAACTGCTGTCTTGCATCGGCATCAAATAATCCTGCCATTCCGGGCGCTAAGGCGACTGAAAACAATACTATTGATACAATCCAGATTGTTGATACAATCCGCTCGCGGCGGAGCATAAAGCGAACAAGTCTGCCTGTATGAGCAAAATTCTCTCTCATTTTTTCACCATATCCTTTCTTATTTCTCGGTTCTTATGCCCCGTAATGGCGCATGAATAATTCTTCTAAAGTGGGCGGCATACTTTCGAGCTTTGTTATTCCGAACTTTGAAATATGTGATACTACGTTTCCTATATCGTCTGAGTCTACCCTGAAGGACAGCTCGCCGTGTTTCTCTTCAATTTCATGAACGCCTTTAACACCCGCAAGATTTTCAATCGGCTTTTCAGTGATTACGTTCATGAATATGCTCGTAAGATGGCGAAGCTCATTTAACGTACCCGTTTCTACAACCCGCCCCTCTCGGATAATACCTACCCTGTCACAGAGCCGCTCAACCTCTTGTAAGATATGGCTTGATAGAAATATACTTTTTCCTGCGGCTTTTATTTCAGCTACGCACTCCTGAAAAATCTGCTCCATAAGCGGGTCAAGCCCCGAAGTCGGCTCATCAAGAATATATAAATCCGCATCTGATGCAAACGCCGCCACAAGCGCGACCTTTTGCCTGTTCCCTTTTGAATATGTCCGACATTTTTTTGACGGGTCAAGCTCAAAACTTTTTATCAGTTTTTGACGTTTTTCTTTATTGCTTTTCTGCCGCAGACTTACGAAAAGGTCAATTACCTCTCCGCCTGTTAAATTAGGCCACAGATTTACGTCTCCGGGAACGTAGGCAACCCGCTTGTGAATTTCTACAGCGTCTTTCCATGCGTCTTTTCCAAAGACCGTCGCTTTTCCTTCTGTAGCTTGTAAAATTCCTAAAAGAACCCGAATCGTTGTGGTCTTCCCCGCCCCGTTAGGACCGATAAACCCGAAGACTTCGCCCTCGCGCAGTTGTAAATTAACCTTATCAAGAGCGGTGAATTTACCGAATTTCTTCGTAAGGTTTTGTGTTTCAAGCATGAACATAAAAAAGCCCTCCTTTAGTTTTTTATATACTACCTTCATCGGCTCGCCGATAAAAATTTTTCCTGAACAGTTCAATACATTCATCAAATTCCCGCATCAAAAGAACTATATCAAGACTTTTTCCGTGCGGCATTTCGTTCATTCTCCCTGTTGTATAATACAACAACAATCGGGTGACAAGCTCAGGATTAACACCTTCTTTAAATCTCGAAAAATCTATACCCTCAAAGTAAGGCTGTATGTTAAAACTAAGCTTACTTACCGACATAATCTTCTTAATTTCGGGTTCTACCTCAGGGTCGGCTTCAAAAAACATACTCTCCATAAATATCATCATATCGGGGTAGTTGCTGATTGCTTTAAGCTTTAATTCCGATATAGCTCTTATACGCTTGAAAAAATCGGTTTCAGATGTGTCAAGCTCTTTTATAACGCCGCTTGCAATCGCATCTGCACAAAAATGTATAAGATACAGGTATAACTCTTTTTTACATCCGAAATAATGAAAAATCATAGCTTTTGAAATACCCGCCCCTGCGGCTATATCTGCGACTGAAGCTTTTTTATAGCCGTTTTTTCCAAACGCATATAGCGCGGCGTTTATTATATTTTGCTGTTTTTCCGAAGCCAAATGTAAAAAATGTTCTAACGGTTTTGCTTTTTGCAAATTACCGCCCCCTTTTCGCTTATAATTATAAACCGAATCGGTTTATTTATTTCATTATAACACAATAAACCGATTCGGTCAATAGATTTTCAAAAAATTTTTCGCGAAAATATAAACAAAAAAACAAAGCGGTTTTTGTGATTTTGTTAAAAAGCAAAACCGCCGTGCATTTCGCGGCGACCCTTAAATCTTATGTCAAAAGGGTATCAACATTTAAGCGATACCCTTTTTCATGTTAAAAATTATGCTCTACCCCTCATCTGCATAAGCATATATCTTCCCCTGCAACGCCGCCCATGCTTCATCTGTCAAAATCCCCAAGGCTTCATATTTCGGGAGCATTTCTATGAGTTCTTCGGGGGTTATGCCTGCTTCAAGATAGGCGGCGTTTTTACTATAAATCCATCTGTTCAAGAACCTCTTTTATAATTTTAAATCTTTTTAATACAAGGTACGTTTTACCAATCTCCAGTTCATCGTAAACATAGCCCAGACAATGTACAAGATATTCCTTTTTGGATTCCCCATATTGTTTCATATAAACTACTATATAACGCTCTAAATCTCCCGATTCATGAACAAAATTACCGGATTTCGCTATCCATTTGTCGGTAATAGTTATTATTTTTTTTCTCCCCTTATAAAAAATTAATAATAAAAAATAAACTACCAACAAAAATAATATAATAAGAAATATATTACGTGCGATAACAAAACTGGTTGAATATATCGTATTTCCTGAAGTAAATTCTATTACATTATTCATAGTGTACTCCTTTATTTTAATGGATAATTAATAGATGAGTTTGGCGCAGATGTCATCAACTATGCTCAACATTCATAGTAAATTGCTCTTGAAATAATTGTGTAAAATCATCAAGTGAATTTATTTCAGGAAAAGTTCTATTATTTCGAGTATGTTTATCTTTGAAAATATTTACTATTAAATCAATATCTTCTAAATAAAAACGAATATTATAAGGGTTTAATCCGATTTGGAATACGTATATATAAATATCATATAAAATACTATAATTTATATCATTATTTTCTTGTGTAGGCGTTTTATATATTGATATTCCGCAAGTATAATTCTTTTTTAAATCAAAAGCCAACTGGGGATTTTCAGATAATTCATCGAATGAGAATTCATCTAAATTATTAGAATTAATATTTATGTAAACTCTTCTGTCACTACCAAAAATATCATACACATATTCTTTTAAGTCATTTGCTAAAATATATTCTGTTTTTTTCACCAAATAATTATCATAAAAATTATTATATTCAAAGCGTTTTGCAGAAACAAAAAACCAAAAATCTTCCGTCTCTGTTTCAACTCTAATGTGTACAGGATACGCCGAAATGAAATTCACAATTTGTAATTCTGTAGGTGTTATACCATATACATTGACTAAATACTTTTTTGCGTTTTTTATTATCATAGCACGCTCTCCGGGAAATCCGAATATCAGTCCATATATAATTCCCAAGAATAGAATTGATAAAAATAGAATTAAAATAGCTTTCTTCATGATTCTCCTACCCCTTTTTGATAATATAACTTGCCACCCCCACAACCAACCCCTTTTCATATGTTAGTCATGGGGGTTACAAGATTCAATATTAAATTATACTTCTTAGACCTTTTCGTTTTCGATATTGAATATTATTCAATCAAAGTACGATTACCCTCCTTGTCAATTTCATAAATCGTGATTTCCCAATATTGAACAGTAGGTTTAAATGTAATGAAATGAGGGCGTATAATGAAGTCAAAGGAGACCGAATATTTAGTGTCCGATGTTTCAACAAATCCAGCTGGTCCTCTTTTTACGCCATAATTTGTCATTTTTTCTTGGGAAGCACATTTGTAGTCAACATTATTGACATTAATGAAAAAAGGAATCATGGTTTCCGGATTTAAAGAGTAGAAATCTTCCATACTAATCAAGCGTTTATATCTTGAAGCAAGAGCATTGTAATCAAAGAAATTTAAATTATTGAAGCTTTCGCCATTAAGAAGAAGTGAATCAGTTTTATACATCAACTCGCGATTCCATTCCCTACAAGCGTTTTCATATGAATGAAGAAACATAACAATCCAAAGTAAGATTAATATAATTATTAATGGTATTGCTATTATAATTATAGTCTTACGTTTAATTTTTATTGACTTCATTCTATAGTTTCTCCAATCACTTCAATTTCTTGTGTTTCAACATTATAAGAGATTAAGTAAATGCTGTATAACAAAAATGCCAACCATTTTCAAAATTAATATTGTAAGAGCCGCGATAAAAATCAACGCTACTTCCGGTGTAGAATATTTCAATAACAACTTGATTCAATCTCTTAGGATTATAGGTAAACATAATAATATTATTTTGTTCAACGAACTCAAAATAATAAGTAATTCGGGTATAACCTAAATCATTAAAAATATAATTAAAACAAGTGATTTCCTCATGACTTAGAACAAATTCAAAAATGTTATCCTTGCTAATAGAAATATCATAATCGAATTCGCTTTTTATAAAAAAATCTTTTATAGTAATAAATACTTGCTCGTTTTCATTAAATTTTTCTATTTCTTTGTCAATTAGTTTTTGAATATTAACACTTGTGATAACTTTTATTATAAAAATTATTATTATCAGCGATATTAGTATTAATAAAAGTATCGATAAAAATTTCTTTTTTTTCATATATACCCCTTCCTTCAACTTAAGATTTATTAGTATATCTTCCTCTTATCAGAGGAAGATATACTATATATAAGCTTACCAAAATTCTTGCGGAAGGCGAATAGCCGGCGATAAAACTCTATTGTTATATTCAATATAGTATTGCCACTCATTCGTGCAAAATGCTTCAAGCATCATCTCAATATCATTAGAGTAAACCAAACCATTATTCCACATTATGTTTCCGGAAACACCAAACGTACCATAACTGATTACTCGTTATTTTCAGGCAGTTCTTCTTCGCGTGGTGGGCGGCAATTCTTTTTAAAACGTTCTTCACAGCACCCATAATTTTTGTAGTTCTTACGAGCTTCGTTAAGTGATAACATTCCGTTTGCCCCACCGCTTGGTTTATCCGGATAAACATGGGATGTCTCTTCATATTGCCAAGAGCAAATTTCGCAGATTTCAAAAAAAGCTTCGCCACAACTTGAAAATAGGTAGTATCCACAGCAAGTACATTTCATAGTTGGACTTCATTTAGGGCGTCCAATATTTTATTATGTTAATATTAATTAACCCACCGTTTTCGTCAAACTCCCATGTAACACCAATATAAGGAAAAACAAACTTACTATGAGACTTTATTGATTCGCCATCTTCTCTAACATTTAACCAATTTTCGCTATTTTTAAGAACTATGATAACTTCTTCTCTGCTCATTCCAAGAGGTGTAATTCTTAATATATCTCTTTCAATAAATTGGATTGGTTTTAGAAAAGGACACGTTGAATTTATTAAAATAACAGCAACGGAAACTATAACTAAAATAGTTGAAAAAATTACTATTTTTGCGATACCTGTGCGGGCATCAATCTTCCTCGTGATTTTATTTTTCACAATCATTGTCCAAAAGCACTCCTATCAATAATAGTATTCCAACCCGAGAGTATACCAATTGGATTTGGATAAAACCCATTAGCATTCAAGATACCCCTCGCATATGAATTGCTGTTATAACCTTGAATAGGAACTATACCAATGAAGAATATACTACCTAAAGGATTGTAAGGGAAGCGAAAATAATTATGATTATTAAAATACTCAGAGGATTCAAATAAAGCTTCGGCAATCTTGGATTTTGTTCTTATCTGTTGCATTGACGTTTTAATATTGAGGTTCATGTCGGATTCTCGATTTACTGTTCCCTGTAAAAACGGACTACTATTTGAACCGAAGGATTCCCCCCCTAATGTTGCATATTTTATATCGTTCCAACGATTACTTGGAATATTTTTAAATCTTTCATCGGAATAGAACTCATGATTAGATGTTACAAATATAATAACACTAGCGTGTCCTAAAACCGTCGGATTAACTTCTGCAAACGCCCTATGCTCACCTAAGAAAATCATTTCAGTAATGTTACGTGTACGCATAAACTCCGCGCCATCAATCGCACCCCAAATATCCCAAGCTATCGTTTTCTTAAAACTTTTATGTGAATATTGATAAGCCGTTTCACAGAATATGTTAAAATAATTATCGGGAATTAAATAGTGAAATTCTGATTCGTATACATCGTTTAACATCTTATCTACAATTGCTGTATTATATTCGAGAAGTAAATCGGTAAGGGATAAAAGGGGGTTATTATAGTACTTCTCATCAAATTTATCTTGTAAATTCAGAATATATTCATCTAAATCAGACATATACTCATCCATTCCCAAAGGAATAAAATTATTTCTTCGTAAAGGTTCAGGGTCTTTCGCACTGAATCCCCATTTATTTATATCATTACCATCCAACAACCCATCCCCGTCTGTATCAACATGACACGGATTAGAATACATATAAATCCATACTTTATGCCAACCGTCCGGTTGCTCCCGGGACATTATTACTATTTCTTTCCCGTCATTCAAACCGTCACCATCTGAATCTTTAATATTTTCGTCGTTCCACGAGAGTTTAACAGCCCCGTCATAGTCCCACAAAGCCCTGCCGTTTCCGTCACGTAGTTTTCCTTCATTTATAAGTTTTTCAAAATAATCAGGTATGCCATCTTTGTCTGTATCATGCTGTATATCTTCTACTGCTATTTTATCATAAATATTTGCTAAATCGCTTGCGCTTCTCGCGTTGTAATATTGACCGCCTGTGCTTTCTGCAATTAATCTCAACATGGCAGTGGGAACATTATTTCCAAGTCCGATAGTAAATATGGTAACGTCTTTCGATTTAGCTTGATTTATCAGAAATTCAAAATCTGCTTGGGTACGAGGACCGGTATTGTCAATACCATCGGTTAAAATAATAATGTACCTGCGTGCATCTCTTGAATTAGCGTTAAACTGCGCTAACGCCGTTTCAAGCCCTCGATAATTTGACGTTGAACCGCCTGAATTATTAACTAAATTAATCGCATTATTTAAAGCTGTTTTATCTGATGTAAGACCTTGCCTTAAAGTAGCCGAAGCCGCAAATGTTACAACTGCCCCACGGTCATTATCGCCTAACTTTTCAACAAATCCTTTTGCCGCTGTCCGTCTGAGCATTTGGGGGTCATTTGATGACATACTTGATGTTGCGTCTATAGAAAAAACTATGTCTATCGGCTTATAAAGGTCTGTGTTTGGAATTTTTGTTTCTTTATACCAATAATTTTCATGTACAGTTTTATCTAATACAATATAGTTTGAGAAATGTGTTACATTAACAGAAACCGTATTTCCTATTATTGTTTGATTAGGCAATAATTCTAAAAGCTGTATTTCCTCATTGAAATAATAAATTGCGGGTATAAAATCAGGGTCGTTAAACAATTCCTCATTCAGTTCAAATGTTATCGTAGCTGATGAAAAGTCGCCCGTGACATCAAATTTAAACGCATTGTCAATAAATCCGGGTGTTTTATCGCTCAAGAAAACACCATCTTCGGGGACATAATTAATATCCAACCCCTCAATATCCTTTGCTTGTAAAAATATATCAAGCGTAACAGAAGCTACTCCATATGGTGTTTCCGCGGTTCTGACAATAGGAAAAATTCTCTCGCCGTCCGGAGTTATGCTGTCTGTTATGGGGTTATTAGGGTCAAGACCTAATTCGATTTCTAATCTATCACGTACACCGTCATCGTCTGTATCGGGGTTATTCGGGTCTGTGAAATATATGTAGATTTCTTCGCCGTCAGTTAGTCCGTCTCTGTCTGTGTCGGGATTAAAAGGGTCAGTACCGTAAAGATATTCTTCATAGTTTGTAAGCCCGTCACCGTCAAAGTCGTATTCGCCGTCAGAAAGCCCTTCGCCTGATGTATCGTACAAAAGCGGGTCTGTGCCGAGTGTAAATACTTCGTAACCATCGGGCAGTCCATCACCGTCTGTATCGGGGTTATTCGGGTCTGTCCCTAAAAATAACTCATATACATCGGGTAGCTCATCGCCGTCAGTATCGCACAAGCAAATTTCTTCTTCGCAAATATCGCAAGGCTCAAGGTAAGCGCAGATACAGGATTTACTTCCTAAATCTTCGCAAATGTCACAAAACTCATCACCACCGGGCGGCGTAGCTGAAACAACTATTTCCGTGAGCGAGAAGACGCTTATTGCCGCATCGGGAGCAGAAGCCGCATTAAAATTAAGCGTAACGCTCGAATTTGCGGGAATGTTTCCGTTATGCTGAAAGCCTGTTATACTATAATAGTATGTGCCTGTATTTTCAAGTATCGCGAAATCACCCGCGCTTGTTATGGCGAAATTGGCGTTGAAGCCGAGTTCCCAAGCCATTATGGGAGCGTTAGTCGTATTCGTAATCGTTATCAAGCCCGTGAACCCATCGCCCCAATCGGGGTTAGTCGTCAAGCTGACGGTATAGCCGTCTTCTTTTTCCACGCGGTAGTTACAGAGTGTGAAGCTGTCGGGCGTTCCTGTCACATTCATTAAGGTATAGCCGAAGCTCACAGACGCGCCGACCGCTATATCCGAGTTGTGCATTACGCTCTTTACTATGTTTTCATTGATTCCCCCTGTGGGGACAACTTCACCGTTCCATATACCGACAATGTTTCCGTGGGGTTCGTACTGTAAGCCCCAGTTGCGAATAGGGGTTGCCCCTGTGTTGGTGAGCGTGACCTGTACGTTTTCATTATCAGCCCAGCCGCCGTTTACGGCGTAGGTAACGCTGAAGCCGTCATAGCTGTAGGTCAGGGTCTGCGCGGATGCGTTGAGCGGCGCGGTTGTTGCTATACTTAACATTATAGCAAAACAAATGGTAAAGCTCAAGACTTTTTTGAGATTTCTTTTCATTACTACGTCCTTTCTCCCGTATGGGATGGCAAAATGTCGCGGAAACCTAAATTTCACGCAGGGAATTAAAATTCGGATTAATATATTAGGGAAGGGTGGTTTTTGTTGGTTACTCTATCAGTTTATTTGCTTAATATCGAACATTGTGGGTTCTCCGCCCGGCGGAACAAGAACAAAAACGTAAGCGTCGAATGGTTTAGCTTCCGGTACAACTACTTCCGCACTGCAGAAGAAGCGGTAAACGATTCCGTTAACTACTTTCGTGGCGTAAGCAAGCGGTTCATAAGAAACACCGCTGAGACTCTCTAACGCCTTGTCAAAAACTTTTTGCGCGTCGTCGCTCATAGCGACGGATTTTGTAAAACTTCCTAAAAACATAGTGAAGCCCTCCTTAAATTTTTGGCCACCCTTCCACTAACAGCGAAAATAATATGCCTTTTCTCGAGAAAGTTTTTCTCGGCATTTTTTTATATTTTTAACATCACTCCTTTCTACTGCAAGGCTTTTTTACAGAACATTCGTGTTTATTCCCACATAGATGTCCGCGATTACGCTTTCGGGAGAATCCGCATACGCTTGGATATAAGAGAAATAGCATCCGGTGATGGGTTCAAGATTATTTTCATTTAAGTATTCGTCTAAAAGAAGCACGCCTTTCCTGATTTCGCATATATCGCCCTCATACCTCACTTTAACAGCGTTAAGAAGCTTAAACTGTGATTTATACTTATATTCGGCTGTACTTTCAGAATGTCTGTCAATAGGAACTAAGAGTTCTACTTCTATGACACCATCGTTAAATTCATTAAATTCGTTATTTTCCTTTTTTTCAGTTGATATAATCCGACCGCATATTTTATAGCCCGATACCTCTGTTTTTCGGCGGATTTGCTCTAATAACGCGCATATATCGTCTTTTCTTACCTTCGCTGTATAAGAGAGGACGTTAGAATACATCAAAATTTGGTTTCTGAGAATGTACATAATAAAAATCTCCTTGCTTTTTTTGTAATATTATGGTAAAATTAATCATGATTTAAGAGTTTACATATAAGGAGGACATTTGATGCGTATTGCAATATGTGATGATGAAAATTATTGTTGCAGAGTATTAAGAGCTAAACTTGAGGCTTATGCACAGAAAAGAGCGTTAATTTTCATTTATGATAATTTTTCGGACGGACGTAAGCTTTTAAAAAGTAATCTCTCCTACGACCTTATTTTCCTTGATTACAAGATGAGAGGCTTAAATGGTATCGATACTGCGAGAGAATTACGGAAAAGGAATGATAAAACCACTATCATCTTCTTGACCGGTATCTTTGATGCCGTCTACGACAGCTTTGAAGTTAAGGCTTTTCGCTTTTTAAGCAAACCGATAAATGATGTAAGGCTGTGCAAGGCTCTTGACGACTTTTTAGCATCATTCAACGACGGTGAGTGTTTATGCTTAACGGACTGCCCGAAAATCATCAAAGTCGAATATGACGATATTTTTTACATAGAAGCCAATGAGAAAAGCTGTACTATTCACACCCTAAGCAAATCAATAAAATATCCTCATCTTTTATTGCAGGTTGAGAAATTGTTACCCCAAGACCGCTTTTTCAGATGTCATAAGTCTTTTATAGTGGGATTTAAGCACGTTGTTTCTCTTGAACAGCGTACAATAACTCTTGGCAATGCAGTAACAGTCGACTTGAGCAGAAATAAAGTTATACCTTTTAAAAGCCTGTACATAGATTATTTAAGAAAGTATTCTTTTGAAAGGGTTTAGGGTAGAAAGGCGCATATGCGCCTTTGCGTACCCTGTAATAACACCCGGTTTTTATTTAGCCGCCAAAAATAAAGAATAAAAGTGTACTCCAAAACATTTTTCTTTCCCCCTCTCCATGCTTTTCTTCTATTTTATTCATAGTCGAGAGGCTTGTCTACGATTTCGGAATTAAATGACAAAAAAAAGGAATGAAATGCATGTATGAAATTTTAAATGCCTCTATATCCGCATTTGCCTATGTTTTGATTTTTATGAATATTGTGTGTATATGCAATATATTATGGAACTTTAGCAGAGTTAACATCAATATTTTCAGAGTTATAGTGTTATCGCTTTTAGTTTTTTCATCAGCACTCCTTCCGCTTCTTAAAAATTTCTTATATTGGTCTCCGTTTTCTTTTTTAAGTATGCCTTTTTACTATTTAATGCTTTTTATCGCTGTAAAAGTATTTACAAAAGTAAAAACAAGCAGGGTGGTCTACCTCTGCTTGTTTATTATTTCAATTGATTCTCTTGTGACTTCTTCATTTGTTATATTTTTCAATATTATTAATATAGGTGCGATTGATAAAAATATCATACATTGCGTAGTATCGTTGCTTTTTAATCTTTTGTGTATTTTTATCATGTATCTTTGTCATAAGCAGATAATCTTTAAAAATTTCCGAAAGAATATTGAACTGATACCGAAATCTATATATGTTATAATATTGATTATAATTTTTCTTATGGGCGGTCTAATAGCGTTTCAAACGCTTAATATCGAAAACCTTGAGTTAAAAATAATTTTTACTCAATTTTTTACCGTATTAATTATCCCATTACTTGTTTTAATTATTATAATCATGCTTATAAACAGTGTTTCCCGAAGGTATTACGAAAACTTTTCCTCACTTCTTGAAAATCAAGTTAAAAATCAGATAGCATATTATGAGCAGTTAGAAGAGAAAAGTAATGATTTAAGAGCGTTTAAACATGACTACGAGAATCACATACAATGTTTAAAATACACTCTCGAATCGGAATCAGAGGCAAAAGAAATGGCTCTTGAATACATTGAGGGTTTAAATTATCTTTTTGAAGAGACGCAAAACAAATTTAATACCGGAAACTTTATAACCGACGCGCTATTTAATGAAAAGAATGTTATCTGCGAAAAATCAGGCATAATTTTTGAGCACTTGGGCGTCGTCCCTATGACTTACATTAAGGCTGTTGACCTTTGTATACTGCTTTTTAATCTGCTCGATAATGCCATAGAAGCCTGTGGCAGAATTAACGAGGGCGAAAAATATATCAGAACCATTACGGATTATAAACACAATCACTTGAATATTATGGTTACAAATACGGTAAGCGAGCCTGTTAAGATTCAAAACAATTTCATTCCCACAACAAAAAGTAATAAAACAAATCACGGGTTCGGGCTTTTCAACATACACAGAATCGTTAATAAATACGGCGGAAAAATGAAAATGGGCTGTGAAAACGGAATCTTTTCGGTTGAGATTACGTTTTACGCGCCGAAAAATGATTAAAATACTGCCTAAGGTTCAAAATCCTTGACTTTCAACCTAAAATATGCTACAATAACCCTAATATATTCTGACGATAAAGGAGTTCGCAAAAAATGAAAAATTGTACAAAATGTAACGCCGAAATACCCGACAATATGCAGTTTTGCGGCAGCTGCGGTGTTGAGAACAGCATTTCTGATTCGGGGCAACAATACATGGTTCAACCCGCTATAATTACACCTCTTAAAAAGAAAAAGCCGTTGCCGCTACTTATCGGCGGCGGGGTGGCTTTTGCCGTCTTAATTGCTGTAGTTATTGCCTTAGGATTAAATTTAAGAGACGATTCGGGTGATTCTTTACCGTCGCGGGATAGGGACAATGACAGTGTTGTGGCTGTTGAGGACGAACCGGACTATGAAATGAATAATATTAATATGCTTAATGGCGAAGTAATTGATACAGAGTTATTTTCGATTACATTGCACGAAAATTGGAGAGTGAATTTAATTGATGATGAATACAATGAGTATCACATTTCAACAATACATGAAAACAGAGATGCAACAATTTTTATATATGCTGCCGGAGTCCGGGATAATGATTTAGATGTATTTGAGCAATTTAAAAAAGATTATCTTGAAATGAGTGCGGATGAATTTGCTTACGAATATTTTGGGAATGAAGTTAATGTTAATAAGGTCGAAAGAATTAAAGTAAACGAACATGATGCGCTTCGTATAGAGTTTTCTGATTATTTTGGTGGTCCGGAGCGGTTTAGTGTGCATGATGATAATCCCTCTGTGGTAGTTTCTGTTATTGGCGATAATACAGTTTGCAGTATAACTATTTATTTTAATTACGAAGACGAACTCAGTGAATTTGAAGATATGCTTGCGACTCTTAAACTGAAGCCCTATGACATTAATAAAGACAACAAAGCAGTGTCAGAAACACCTGTCGTCCCTGTAAACCATGAGAAACAAGACCTCAGAATCTGGTCATTCACAGATGAAATCCCGAACGCTGTTCTAAGATATGTTGAAATGAACCCCGATTCCATAGTAGCAGACTTCAACATTGTTACAACAATCCTTTATGACTGGAACGGCGACTATGAAAGTGCCATTAAACCTGCCCTCGAAGCGGGCGGAAGCAACGCCCCCGACTTTTATATGGCGGAACAGGCGTTCGCATTGACTTTTACAAAGGGGGCTTATTCTTCTTTCGCAATGCCTTACAACGAACTGATTGACGATTTTGACTTTAAATTAACAAACGCTCAATTGTCACAACACACGGTAAATACAGGGACAAGAGGAGAAGGCAAAATAATAGCCCTCAGTGAACATGACATGGCATCATGTTTAATTTATCGCCGTTCAATTGCAATGGAAGTTTGGGGAACTGACGACCCTGCCGTAATTGCCGCAAAGACAGGTCCCGGACTCGATAAGTTTACAGAAGCCGCCGCCGCTGTAAGTGACGCAGGTTATGCAATGATTTGTAGTGAAGACGACCTCTGGCAAGTCGCAAGAAACGGCGCGACACAGCCTTGGATAGATTCCGGTAATAGGCTTATAATCGACCCTGCGCGTGAAAGTTATTTTGAACTTGCAAAAACATTTTTTGACAACGGCTATATAAGCGATAACGCATGGGGTGCATGGAGTGACCAATGGTTTGCAGGTATATCAGGGACAAGGACTCCTGAGGTATTCAGCTATATAGGACCGTCATGGCTTTTAAACTACCAAATCAATGAGTTCGCTCTCGAAGGCAGTACTTTCGGTGACTGGGCTGTTACGGACTCTCCTATTCCGTGGGCGTGGGGCGGCAATTGGCTTTTCGCCAACAAAGACCTTGAAGGCGACAAAAAAGCCGCTGTAGCTGAATTGATTGAGTGGTTTACACTCGATACTTCAAACAACGGCTACCAATATCATTTTGCAAACGGTACACTTTATGAGGGCAGTATAATGTTCCCCAATGAGGCACGAGAAGCCGCTAACGGGACAACCCCGAAACTCGCCGTCCCGTCTAAAGTAGTTATGGAAAAATCCGCGGGTAATCTTGCAGTCGTCGGCGGACAGAATGTTTTTGAATACTACCTCCCGGCAGGACAAAGCGCGAGTTCCGACCACCTGCATGAGTTAGACATTGATTTAAACAACGAATTCCATAAGCAATGCCGTATGTACTACAACGGTGAAAAGTCCAAAGAAGAAGCTGTTCAAGACTTTAAAATTTGGGCTAATCAGAATTTTAGAGTAAGTATTGATTGAATATTTTTCACCCGCACGTTGTCAACTTTCTCAACGCAACAGACCTTTTTGTCTTTTCTTTTCGGTATACATCGCCTCGTCTGCTCGTTTAAAAACGTCGCGTAAATTTTTGTCAACGCCCTTTGTGAAAGTCGCCGCTCCGAAAGCGCAACTAAAAGGTTGATTTTTAAGAGTCATTCTTTTTTCATTACGCAGAGCCTCCAACAGCGATAGCTCTTCCTTTTCGCTCTTATATGTGATAAGCGAGGCAAATTCGTCACCGCCGATACGATAAAGCGATGCTCCGAGTTTTTCTATATTTTGGTGTAATATATCCGCCGTAATTTTCAGGTACATGTCGCCGGCTTTGTGACCCTGAGTGTCATTGACTGTTTTTAGGTTGTTCACATCACAGATAACGAGGGTAACACGTCCGTTTCTGTCAACTATATCTCCACATTCACGCAGACGGTGTTCAAATGCCATGCGGTTTTCAAATCCCGTTAGTATATCGGTATAGGCAAGTTTTTTATAAAACGGCTCACTGATTCTGCTCATAGACAAATAAGCGATTATTGAAAACAAAACTATCAAAGCCGCAGACAATACAATACTGTATATGGCTGCGGTTTGGTGCGAGCGATAAATAATATCAACGTCAAATTCCATGCAGACCACACCCAAAATCTCGTTATCGCTGTTAAAAACAGGCCAAAAAATGGTGTAGACCCCTTTACCTTCAGACGATTGGTAGATTCTGTTACCGAAAACCGCCACGCCTTCGTCAAGGCTTTTACGCAAATCGGCTTCAAGCACCCCCGTCGGGACATAGTCCGCATCATCGGAGTCTAAGGTTCTTAGGGTCGTGATGATTTCGTCCGCTTCATTTACTTTTGTTATGTATAAGCGTTCCAAGTTCCCAACGTCACGAAAGAGGGCGAGAATTTCCTGCATATTTTGGCTTGCTTTAATACCTGCCTCGCTGTTCTCGCCTATATCCACGAAGTCCTCTGCGCTGAGGTTATCCATGATTAAGCTCTTTACGCCGTCGGCACGTCTTTGAATATCCTCGGTCAAGGCATCACTTGTTGTTACATAAATGATGCTGTACACACTTGCGGCGACTGCAAAGACGTTTATAATTAAAATCACGAACATTCTTGTAATAAGGTTGTTCTTCATTTTTAAAGCAACTCCTTCTTTAAGTCCGCTGTTTTCCGCGGATTACTTGATAGTCCGAGCCGCGAGATTTAATCTGCTTGATAAGAATAACGGCGGCAAGCTCCGAAACAATGATGACCGCATGTACAAAAGTCCAAAAATCAAACAGTGCCAAAACCGTATCGGTTTTTTGTGTGAGCAGGAACAAAAATACCCCTGCTATTCCCATAACACTCGCTGTCATTAACCAAACTACCCTGCGCCTTCTGTCTTGCTCTAATTCCTCAAAGCGATAATAGGCTTCTATGTTATTTTCCCATTGCCCTGTCTTAAATTCTGCAAGCTCCAGTCTGTTTTTCCGAAACTCGCGGATTACAGCTACGGCGGCGAATATAACGCCGAAGACGCATAACGTCAAATTTATTAATGTCCAGGTTTCCGTACCTATCGGCGCGAATAACAGGATTTCTCTGCCCGCAAGGGACACATATATGCCGGGCGAACCCGGAACATCGGGGCTTAGTATTTTAAAGATACCGAAATCGGGAATATCGCCCGCCGTTGTAGTCGTAGTAGCAGTTACGGGTATAGTAGTCGTGGTAGGTGTAGTAGTCGTTGTAGTCGTTGTCGGAGACGTTGTAGTCGTTATGGGCGTTGTTGTGGTTGCAGTCGTCATCGAGGGCGTTGTTGTAGTCGTTACCGCGGGTGTTGTTGTAGTTGCAGTCGTAGGTGTTGTTGCAGTCGTTGCCGCAGGCGTTGTTGTGGTTGTAGTCGTAGTCGTCGTTATGGGTGTTGTTGTGGTGGTTACTGCGGGTGTTGTCGCAGTCGTAGCCGTGGGTGTTATTGTAGTCGTAGCCGTGGGTGTTGTTGTGGTCGTAGGCGTGGGCGTTGTTGTAGTCGTAGGCGTAGGTGTTGTTGTGGTCGTAGGCGTAGGTGTTGTTGTAGTCGTAGGTGTTGTTGACGTTGTAGTCGTAGTCACCGGAGGCGCAGAAGCAATCGATACAGTGAATTCTTTCTCTCCGTAACCATACTCGTTCTCCGCTTTGATTATAAAAGTAAAATCTCCCTCCAATGACGGCGTACCCGAAAAGGTTGCGGTGTCTTCGTCAAACTCCAGTCCGGGAGGCAAAGAGCCGCTCACGAAGCTCCACGCTATATCAGGGTCGCCGAGTGCGTTAAGACTTTCATAGTAATTTACGCCAACCTCCCCCGAAGGAAGAGCGGAAACTATTTCAACATAATTTACTATAACCGTTACGGGTAGGGTCTCAAAAACACCGTCTTTCCCCGGATTGGTAAATGTTGAAATCAAACTGCCGTTGTTCAGTTTTAACGTCAACACACATTTATACTCGTAAATTCCCGCCGCGAGACTTTCGGTGAAACGAGGTTCAGGCTCAATCGAAGAAAAAAGAGTTTTTATTAGCGTAAATTCGGCATCGCTTTTACCTTTTCTGTACCAATTGTACTCAATCGAGCCGAGGTCACTTAAAACATGCTCGCTGATGAGATAATCGGGAAAGATTTCAATACCGAGGTCTATTGAGGCTAAAGGAGAAACGCCGATGGTGTGAATTATATCATCGTTTAAAATTAAATCCTCTCCCTCGCTTACAATAAGCGGAAGGGTATGACTGTAAAAATCGGCGAAAACCGGCTTTCCTTCCCCGATTTCCCAAGTTTTTAAGGTGGTTAAGCTTTTAATGATTCCGTAGGTTGCCGTACCGTACATAAACGTATCTCTGTTGACTACGTCCGCAGTGACTTTGAATCCGCCGTTGTCAAAGTTTTCAAGGTCATTCAGTGCCTCAATAACGTCAGCGTAGCCAATTGACCCATCGTACAAATTATTTAACGGTTTAAACGCCTCGGCTACATCGGAGTATATGTAATTATGGCTTACGATATATGCGGGGTCTTTTACATCTTCAAAGCCGAATATGTCCGTAAGGTTTCCTATGTAAAGATTATTCACCGCCGAGTCTTCGTAAACCCAACCGCAAACCCCGCCGACATACCTTTCGGTTTCATTTGATGTGTTTCTTCGGCTGAAAGTCGATATATCGGGAATATCAATAACCGCCATTGAAAGATTGTTGAGTAGGCAGGAAACATCTCCGCGACGGGGTTCGGCAATAGCGGAGGTATAACCCGCAATCCCCCCGGCAGAGATGTAATCGACCATAACAAGCGGGTCGTCGTACCAGAACCCTTCATCAAGCTTGCTGTATTCGTCCGTAGTTGTTATTAAAGTACCGTAAACCGCCGCGTTGGCTATAACGCTGTCGTAATTCGCTCCCACCGCTCCGCCGAGATACGCCACAGTACGCCATGTGTGAAAGGTGTCAAAGTCTACAGCACCGTATCTGCCCGTAATTGCGACTTCGCCGCCGTTTACGGTAATTCCGTTTACAATACCCATGTTTAGCCCTGCGCTGTTCGGGGTATCGCTACTCCTGACAAAGCCCACCACTCCCCCTAAAAAGGCGGTGGGGTCTACGTCGTATATACGGACAATCGGGTTATTAAGAGTTATTTCTCTGATTTGCGCACCCTCGGAGTAACCCGCGACCGTCCCTATGCTGAAATGACGTCCGGAGTCTTGGTGACGCCCTATCCGACTTTTTATATTTACTACAGGGTTATCGAACGTCACATTCCGAATAACGGTACGTTCAAGTGTTCCGAACATTCCCGCGCAATAAACCGCGCCATGATGATAATAGCTTTCATTTATTACGTAAAGTCCGCTGATAGTGTGTCCCTGCCCATCGAAGACAAGCTCGGGCAGATTGAGCGGACTCCAGTAAAGCCCGCTCAAATCGATGTCGTTTTCAAGCAGTATTGTCCATCCCTCATAGACCCCGGAGTTTCCATGGATGATATAATAATCATATATTTCATGGGCGAACAGCGCAAACTCCGCCGCTGAATAAATACTTAAAGTTTGTTCTGTTTCGTTTTTCGCACCCGGAGTATAATCTGCGGCGTAATTCCCGCTGTCCGTCCAGTGGGGGAACTCCGCTAATTTCGTTGTTTCTTTATCGGTATACCACTCGCCGTTATAAAAATAAATTTCAGGGTTCTCTAAAAGGTCGATTCTCGGAATTTCGGCAGCGGTAATTACTTGATGCGCTTCTCCGCAATTGTCGCATTTACCGTCGCTGATTATGTCCACAAAGCCGCCGACATCGCAGTGGTACTCGCGGCTTATCCCGACCCCGTAGCCTTTTTCAAAGCAGTTATCGCATTGACCGTCGGGACCGTAGAATACTTGCTCGCAGTAAACATCAAGAAAATAATAATAGTCTCTAATGGATAAATTACAATCCTCACAAGGCACAGAGTTATCCCATTCATCCTTGAAGCCGATGCAAGTCGAATCCTCCTCGCCGTGATGGCTGAAAGAGTTGTGAAAACAAATATCGCAAACCCCGTCTGAGGACATGTCTACAAAGCTATCGCATATATAACATAAATCGCATAATAAGTCGGGGGTAGGAATACCGTTAAAGTTATAACCGCACTCGTGTGCCATTTGGTTTTGACCGCAATTATTACAGGAACCACCCGTAACATCCGCCCAGTCATAGCAGTGTGTGTGAGCGGAGTAAGATTCGTTACAGGTATCGCAAGAACCGTTCTCTGCCTCGTCTTTCCAATCGTAGCAGTGCTGTTCTTCCTGTTTACCGCAGTGGTCGCATTTGTCGTCTCCCGTATCTTCAAAAAAGCAATCGTTGAAATTCTCTTTAAACTCAATAAAATCAATATAAGCCGCATCGCCGCTGACGTCAATATATCCCCAGCCCGGGCTGTCGGGAAGGAAATATGAATGACTGCTGTAAAAGTTGAACCATTTATACCCATCGCTCGCAATGACGAGGGGCAGTCGTTCTTCGTTTATATCATCGAAGAATATAGGGCGAGCGACGTTTCCGTGTTTATCGGTTACGTTAGCGAAAAAATTTTTTATATCGCTCATACCGTGATAAAAATAAATTCTGTAGCCTGTGCCGTTCGGTCCGTTTACTGTCGCCGCATGTGAAAAAGTAATTGTCGTGTTCGTCGTCTCAATCGGCGACGAAGACAATGAGTTATGTATACCTAAAAGTGTGCATAAATAAACAGACGCGATTACCGCGGTTATCAGGCGGCGCGTTATATGCAGAGATTTTTTCATACAACACACCCCCCAAGTCCCGCATAATATTATTTCTCTATCACTATTATAGTACTACATTTTCTCTTATAAAACAAGTATTAATCAAGCTTTTCTTAATTTTGGTACAATGTGTATACTATAATGTAAGACTATTATGCAATTTAACGGAAGGTTCATTTTTCTAACTTGACTTATTAGTAAAAATATAGTAAACTAATATAATTAACAGAGCGGAAGGGACATTATGGCTGACAGAAGAAAATTGTTTTTTACTAATGATACATACAATCACGCAAAGACCGACACTCTTTTCGTCCTCGCGATGAAGGAGAATGTTTCATTTCATACCAAGCATTGTCCGCAGTACAAGCGGATTCTTTCCGATTTTAATTTTGATATTAGCTCGGTTAATACTGTCGAGGACTTATATAAAATTCCGCCTCTGCCTGCGTCATACTTGAAAAATCACACTATGCTAAGTAAGCCGTACAATAAATTGATTGTAAAGACAACCTCTTCGGGAACAGGCGGTAAAAAGACCTTAAGCGGGTTTGATACAGGCTCGGGGCTTTGTGCCATGTCGATGCTGTTAAAAATATTTAAGTATAATAAGCTACTGTCGCTTCGCCGCACAAACTATATAATCCTCGGATATAAACCGGATAAAAGTAATCAAACAGCTATGGCGAAGGCATTAAAGTGGGTGTCGGTGCTTGCACCGCCTGTCAAGATTGAATACGCATTGAAAATTAAAAACGGCGAGTACAATATCGATGTAGACGGTATTATGGATGCGATTGTAAAGTTTTCAAAGCAGAACAAACCCGTGCGAATTATCGGTTTTCCTGCATATTTTAAGATGTTCCTTGAAGAATTAAACGAGCGAAATATTAAAATACATCTTCATAAAAACTCAAAAATTCTACTTGGGGGCGGGTGGAAATCCATGTTCGCAGAGGCGATTTCTAAGGACGAGCTGTTCGAGATGGCAAATGCCGCACTTGGAATCCAACGCCGGAATTTTAAAGACCAGTTCAGTACCGCCGAACACCCGACTCCGTACATCGCCTGTGAGAATCATCGATTTCACATTCCTGCTTTCAGCCGTGTGATTGTTCGTGATATTGATTCCTTAAGCCCTGTCGGAGAGGGGGTTCCGGGTATATTAAATCTAATCTCACCGCTATTGACATCTATGCCTTACGGGAGTATATTAACCGATGATATTGTTATAAAGAAAAACGATTGCGGGTGCGGAAATCCCGCTCCCTATTTTGAAATTATGGGCAGAGTCGGGCTTGCAAATGTGAAAACCTGTACGCAAGCGGCTTCGGATTTTCTGAAAAAAATATAGGTTACATTATGAATTAAACAACCCCAAAACATATAATTTGTAATAAAATTGTAACCTGCCTGTTATTGATTTGTTACTATTTGTTTGATATAATATTAATATGGTAATTTATTCCAAATAAAACAGGGCTTAAAAAAGGGCTCTAAGGGGTGGCGTGATGAAAAATTTAATCGGGAGCGTTAAAAAAATCACAGCAAAGCTAATCGGCGGTGTTAAGAAGACTGCAAAAAAACTAATCGGAAGCGTTAAGAAAAAGCCCGCTGTTTGGGGATTAAGTACAGCGGCGGCTTTGGCTGTCTGCGTTTTTGCGTTTATTGCCGTCGATTTATTGAACGACGGTGATAACACCATAGCCCCTCCCGAAATTGAACAGCCTGTAATTACGACAGAGCCATCCCCGCCCGTCACAATGCCGCGACCCCATGAGGAGCCGCCGCCCTCTGAACCGACAGAAATAGTTTTGCATTACGGGCGGGATGAAATACCCGACATATCTTCTTTTCTCACCTCGGTTTCTGCAAGCAAGACTGTAGGCAGAGTTGTAGCAACCGATTCCGAATTTAATATAACCACCGCTCACGACATAACTATTGATGAGTTAAAAAGCAGATTAGTCTTAGAATATGCGGCGGCTTCAAATTTTTTAGACTTTGAGCTGTCAAGAAGCTCAGAAGCCGCGAAGAATAATTTTGTGCTGAAAAGTAATAGCTTATTGCCGGACGGGGAAATAATACGTTTGGCGTTACTTGACGACGACGGCACAGTCGAAAGACGCTGGACTTTTCAAACCGCACCGATTTTCAGAATCACATCGACCCACCCTCGCGACGAGGCAACTCACGTCCCCGTCGACAGCGGTATTGAAATATATTTCACAACTGATGTAAACATTGAAGCTATGAAGGATTATTTCACCATGACCGATACAAAAGGTGACGAAATTGACGGAGAATTTCAGCGTTACAGAAATACTGTTGTTTTTGTACCGACTCGTGGCTTGAAAGTTGATGCCGCGTACATAGTTACTTTAAAAGAAGGGCTACCCTCGGAGGATGGCTTAATCTTAGAGGAAGGGGTAAATTTCACATTTGAAACATCAAAAGACTCCAAAGGTTTCTTCTTTTATAAAACAGGCGGTATCACCGAAACCTTTTTGCCGGGCGACCCTGCCGTCCTTGAACTGCGTTGTTCTACAGAGCTTCAAAAATTAGATTACGAAATTAAATTATTTCAATTTGACAACTCTGACATTTACCGCGAAAAATTAAATGAATATATAGATAATAATAAATGGTATAAAGAACATGAATTTGATGTTTCGGGACTTAGGGAAGTTTATTCATCAACCGAAAAACTCATACAAGCCGACGATAAGTCATATTCATATTGGACACCTTCATTTTTACTTTTACCCGAAAACCTTTCGCCCGGATTTTACATAGCAGAGGTGAAAACCACACGCAGTAACACTGAATATAAAACACAGAAATTAATACAAATTAGCCCTATTTCGGTATACTCGTCAAGACTGCCGAATGAATCGTTGTTTTTTATTAATGACACAAGCACAGGTCTTGCCGCACAAAATGCAGGGGTCGGAATAACCATAGACGGTAAGCGTTTTTCGGCACAAACAAACGCTGAAGGCATCGCGAACGTCAATGTCGCCTCCGAAAAAAGCGGCAGGGGTATACTCGAAATCGAATACGGCGGAAGCTTATATCTTGATTTATTCGATTGCCGTGAGCAAGTCGAACGCACCCCCGAAGAAAATTACTTCCTACACCTTTATACCGACCGTGAAACCTACAAAACCACCGATGATATATACATTTGGGGAGTGATAATACCGCGTGAAAAAGGCATTTCTCTTCCTACGGACTTATACTTGCAAGCAGGTGAGGAGACCGAAAATGTTCGGACTCCTATAACCCTACGCCCCGACGGGACTTTTACCTCTCATATTAAGCTCACCGACTATATGGAAGCATGGTCTTATTCCATAACTCTTATGTCGGGTGATGAGCGTATGGCACGCAAAAATATATCCATAAAAGACTATGAAAATCCTTTATATGTCTTCGATACAAATGTGCCTTTTTACGCATGGATGCCGCATAAAGAACCCATAACGCTAAGCCTTACCGCAAGCTTTTATGAAGGTACACCCGCAAAAGACATAAATTTTGAAGTCGCGGAGGATAAGCTTGTAACAGACGAGAACGGTTTTGCCGAGACAACAGTACTCAGAAATAATTCAACAAACACATGGCGACCACAAGTGTATAATCCCGTCTATGTTTTGACGGGTACAGAAAATATGTATCAACGCAAAACCGAAAGGATTTACGAATTGTACAGGGATGTCATGCTTGAATCTGATTACAGCGCCGATGAAGGCAGAGGAACGCTGAATATTGTAACTTCTATGGTTGACCCGACTAACTTTCTGCCGATTGAACCCAAAGATACGAGTAGTTATTACGGGTTAAATTATAACAGCTACCGTGATTATCGGTATGATGATTGGTATGGCGGTTATTATTACAGTGATTATTATTACAGCGATTATTACTATTACGATTATCATTACGGTTATATCAACTATGATTTCAACGAGATTTTAAGAGGCGAGGCGGTTGATGTAAAAGTAACGGGAGAGCTTACACGGCACTGGAGCGAAAAAATATCCGAAGGCAGTTATTATAATTTTATCGAAAAGAAAAACGTGCAAACATACAGATATGAGAGCAGGTCAGCAAAAGTCGGCACATATGAAATAAATACATCGGACGGTAAAGGCGCATTTGAAAATCTGCCTGTCGGTATTGAAGGCAGTTCATATAAAATGATATTAACATGGACTGATACATATGGGCAACCGGTAGAGCAAACAATCTGGCTGTATCAAAGGAGCGAATATTATTATTACGACAGGGACACATCACTGCATAATTACGGACTCAGTACAGATTCGCGGAACTTTACCGAAGATGAAACAAAAACTTTTAAACTTATTGACAATGGCGATGACGTAACAAACATACCCCCAAACGCCAAGATTTTTATGGCGGTCAGCGGCTCTGAATTTATCACTGTAACAAGTTTTGATTCAGATACGTTCACTCACACCATGACCGACTCTTATGTCCCCAATGTCTATATCAGCGGCGCGTACTTTGACGGCAGACATATCTTCCCCCTTGCGGTGAATCAATACACGTTTGACAGTAGCGATAGAGAAATAACAGTAGGAATAACCGCCGACAAAGACAAATATCGCCCTTCTGAAAATGCAATAATTACAGTAACCGCAAAAGATATAAACGGTAGAAATGTCACCGGGGCGCGGGTTCATTTGAGCGTGGTTGACGAAGCGGCGTTTGCTATTAATGACCAGCGTATAAATACACTGCGTATGCTCTACGCCTACATAGGAGTGCCGACTGTTCGTTCTTATCACAGTTATGTACAGCACTCGTTGTTCGGTCAATCGCCGGGCGAAATGGGCGGTGGAGGTGACAGTGATACACCTGTTCGCCGCGACTTCAAGGATAATGCCGCATTTTTGTCGGGGACAACCGACTCAAGCGGCAGGGCTGTATTTAATGTCGCTCTGCCCGATAACCTTACGGCATGGCGATTAACGGCGCAAGTTATCGGCGATGACATCAACGGAACATTATGCGCAGGGAACACAAAAGAACCGCTCATTGTAACTATACCTTTTTTCCTGACGGTTAATTCACTACCTGCTTTTATTGTCGGTGACGATATAAGCGTAAGTGTCAGACTTAACGGAATCGCTTTTAATAACTCAGAAGATTCCGAAAAACCGCTCATAACGGGAAGGCTCACAGGAGAAGATGTAGATATAACAACGACCTCATATTCAAACGGTTCACTCAACTTCGGGAAATTGCCCGAAGGCTCGTATACTTTGCTTGTGAGAGCAAGTGACGGAACTAATTCCGATGCGATTGAGCTTCCGCTTGAAATTGTGTCAAGTCTGCTCGAAACGCCGATTTCTCGCTCTTTCAGTCTTAATGACGGCTTAGAAGCATTAAACCCGCTCCGCTATCCGGTATCGCTCAGATTCTATGACAATCGCAATTGTTTTTATACCGATATGACAGACTATCTTTTTAGTAACTGGAGTTCGCGAACCGATTCGAGGGTGGCAAGAGCCTATGCAATGTTACAACTCGAAAATATAGACGAGGATTATTACTCCCTGTTGTTGAAAGATGTTACATCAAGCGGCTCACTTGTAAGGCTTCTTCCCCACGGCGACGGAGATTTAACGCTTACCGCGCTTCTGTGCGTTTCCGCACCCGATGTTATTAACAAAGGAGCAGTAACTGCAAGCTTCAATAATATAATAACCGAAAAAGGCTCGGTACGAAGAACGGCGGAAGAAATCACCACTGCATATTTAGGGCTTGCGGCTTTGGGAGAGCCTGTGCTTCTTGATATAATAGGGCTTTTAGATGAGCCTAATGGATTAAAAGATGATGATAAATTAAGGCTTTGCGCCGCCCTTGCTCTTCTTGGCGATGAATATAACGCGCTTCGCCATTATCTCGAAATAACTGAAAATAACTTCGCTCATGTACGAATTATATCAAGCGATGAAATGACAATCAAGGTAAGCGACGACCGTCATACCGCTCTTGCACTTTTAACAGCAGGGACGTTGAATCTGCCCGAAGCTGAGGGAATGGCGAAATATCTGATGGCGCAAAAACTGACAGACCAGACATTTGTTTTAGAAATAATGAATTATATCAAGCATTATAACGGCGTTGTAGCCGAGCCTGCCGAGTTTAGCTATACACTTTTCGGCGAAACGCAGACAGTTTCGCTTAATCGCGGGTGGGGACGAACCATCAAGTTCGGGAAAGAACAGCTTGAAAATGTCACCTTTGAAGTATTAACAGGCGATGTCGGCGTGCGTGCATTTTATACCGGCACAGTATCCGAAATGCAAGAAGAACCAACGCTTAGTGTGGAAAAAACCTACCGACTTTTAGAAGGTACCGAGTGGGTACCGGGTGCGTTGGTGAGAGTTACAATAACGATTAAGGACCCTCCGCGCTACAGAAGCTACAGCATAGAGGACGTAATACCGTCGGGTGCGCGTTATGTCGGCAGAGACGGTGCTAACACCGGTTGGCTTTGGAATCGCTCATTACAACGAGTCAGCGGGAATATATGCTTTTGTTCATATTGCTATTCCCGTAATCGCTATTTCACCTATGAGATTCGACTAACCGCATCGGGAGAATTTATAACAGAAAGTGCGGTAGCGCGGAACAGTAACGAGCTTTGGGGCATGAGCGAGCGGGGAGTTATGATAATAGAATGAAAAAAATAATCTTAGGTTTTACGCTTTTGCTGTTGTTGTCGGTAACACTCGGCGGGTGCGGCGATGCTCGTGAATCAATGACATATGAGCAACCCCAAATACCGGAAATAACCTCGCCCGTCCCGCAAACCGCCGAACACACGCCCGAAAAAATACCCGCAGAAACACCGGAAAATACGCCGCAGACTTACGTTAATTCGCGCCTGTTGGAGTGCCTTTTTCATGAGCAAAAAGATTTCGACATATACGTTTCACAAGCCCAAATATATGAAATATACGAAACAAACTCCGCTATAAAAAGCGGAGTTGTACCTCATCACCTTCTTGCGGGGCGAATGATTGCGAGTTTTTTCAAAACAGCGGCATTGACTTCCCCCGACACGGAAACGGTTATAATAGTCGCCCCGATTCATGAGGCTAAGGGAACAGTCGCCGCTACTTCTTATTCAAGCTGGGCGACGCCGTATGGGGTTTTGTATAACGAGCAGGGATTCACGGAGCGGCTTGCGGACGAACTGTCTGCGAATATTTGCGAGTTCACCGCGGAAAACGACCACTCTGTTTCAGCTCTCATACCTTTTGTGAAGTATTATTTTCCCGATGTAACCGTGGCTTATGTCCTTGTTGAAGCAAATGCGGCAGACGATTTTCCTGAAAAAGCCGCCTCGTTATTTGCCGAATTTGCAAAAGAAAAGAACTGCCTGTTCGTGTTTTCTGTTGACTTCTCCCACTATTTAGGACCGGGGCAAATAGGCGACAGAGATAACGAAACCCGCAAAGCCATAATCGAAGACGACAGAGCCGCCATCGCGCGTATGACAAACGCCAACATCGATTCACCCAAGGCAATACTCACGTTCCTCGGTTTAAACTCTTTGTCGGAGCTTACCCTGCACGAACTCGAACACTCAAACTCACTTGAAATCTCCGGTATAGCCTTCCCGCATCCTACATACAACGAAGGCTTGACAAGCTATTTCGTCTGGGCGGGTACAAAGTAATTCCCCGCAAAAAAGGGGGGGTATGAAAAATATATAGGTGACATTATGAATTTAGTAAACGGAAAAGTAATTAACAGCGAAGAATGTGAGCGTGTGCTGGAAAACATCGACGAAATGCTGATTTCAACACTACGAAAAACACCGCTTGATGTTGAAAAAGTAATTCATGCCTGTGACTGCATGGTTCAAAATGCAGAACAACTTGATATAATAAAAAAGTTACCGGAACTCGGAATAAGCCCTGTTTTAACGAGCATGTATATCGGGCAGGTTAAGTCCATGCTCGGCGCAGATGCTATTAAGCGGCGACTTAAAATCGAGTTGGGTGAAAATTATAATAAGCCGCAAGAATTAGTCTATGCACACAGCGGAGCGAAAGCCGCTCAAACACTCGCACCGCTCGGCGTATTATTTCACATCACAGCCGGAAACGTGGACGGACTGCCGTTTATAAGCCTGCTTGACGGTTTATTCACAGGGAATATTAATATCGTGAAATTGCCGAAGCAAGAGGGCGGTATAACCGTTTCTTTGCTTTTAGAACTGTTCAAAATCGCACCCGAATTACAGGAATACGTATATGTGTTTGACTATTCATCGAAGGATTTACACGCTATGCGAAAACTTGCGAAGGTTGCAAATGCGATAGTCGTATGGGGCGGTGATGAAGCCGTCAGTGCGGTTCGGCGGCTTGCAGAGCCTAACACGAAAATCATCGAGTGGGGGCATAAAATCTCATTTGCTTATGTCACGAAAAGCGGTGCGAAAAACACGACCTTACTCGAAAAGCTGGCAATGAATATTTGTCTTACAAATCAGCTTTTTTGCAGTTCATGTCAAGGAATTTTTATTGACACCGATAATATGGATGAGGTATATAAGTTCTGCGAGGAATTTTTAGCTATCCTTGAGCGTATTTCTGCGGTTCATCCGTTCGCATTTGATGAAGCGGCGATGATTTTCATAAAAGCAGGAGCTACCTTGCAGTTTTACCATGAACGGATTGAAAGAAGTGAAAACAAGGTGTTTAAGGGAAACGATTGCAGTGTTACCGCCTGCCGAGACAGTAAATTAGAGCCTTCTATGCAGTATCGTAATGTTTGGGTAAAACCGCTCAACCGTGACGATATAATTAACCTGCGCGGCTATAAGAATTATTTGCAAACCGCGGCATTGATTTGTTCTGATGATGAATACACCGAATTAGCCGAAAAGCTGATTCGCGCAGGAATTATTAAAGTCTCAGACGGCTTTGAAATGTCGAGCTACGCACTCGGCGAAGGGCATGACGGCGAATTTACGCTTAGGTGTTATACAAGGGTTGTATCAGTACAGAATTAAAATAATTTACGAAATTACAAAAATTTCCCGGATTCAGCGATTTTTAGTTGACAATCTTAAAAAAATCGTGTATACTGACTAAGGTGGTTTAAATATACAGTACGCAAGCGTATAGAAGTAGTTATAACGAGTTAGGCTTCAAATCGCGTTATTGTGCATAGCAAATGAATATTTTTTGTGGAGAAGTATCGAAGTGGTCATAACGAGCTCGACTCGAAATCGAGTTGACGGTAAAACGTCACGTGGGTTCGAATCCCACCTTCTCCGGCGAATTGTGTCAAATCCGAACTCTGCCTTGTCGGCGATGGGTTCGGGTTTGTTCGTTTTGTGGGGTGGTAAAAGCGAGGAAGCACTAACCGTACACCCCTATAACAAGCGATAGAGCGGATTATACTCCGATAAATACCACTTGCTCTCACTCTCGTTCATGCACCGTGATTTCTGAAAATCAAGGGATTTGGGTAGAGTTGAGAAAAAAATCAAAAAAATTTTGAAAACGTATTGACTAATTTGCATATACTATGGTATAATGGTATAAATTATCAAATAAAACACTATATATAGTGTTATCAACAGGAGGTTATACCGTGAGATTTTACATCGGGATAGAGGATTTGGCAGCAAACGCCTTAATTGAGGTATTAAGTGAAAATTCTCAAAAACGCTTTGTGACGTATAGAGAATTGAATGAGTATGGAAACGCGGTAGTTCGCATTCTTTCTGAAGAAAAAAACGAAACCGCCGTTTTGATTATGTCGCATGAGCACACCTATGCCATGTTTAGAAACTATTCGGATATTTTTGTTGAAAAAGAGACCGAGGAAGGGTTAGGGATAGCTTTAAAAGACGAGATTGACGTGGTCAATCTTATCACAAAATTTCGAGGATATTTGGCGCTTGACGTTTTGCTTGCTTTCATGGACAAAAGGGCGATTGCAAAACTAAATATGGGAGTTAAATCTTAATGGATTTTAAGTTAATCAAAGACCCGCTCTACGGATATGTAAAAATACGGGAAGACTATGTGCATAAGATTATAGACACAGCCGTTTTTCAAAGGTTAAGGCGAATTGTTCAGACAAGCTATTCGCCTTTGTTTCCGTCTTCCGAACATAATCGGTTCGCACATTCGATTGGAGTGTTTCATTTAGGAGGAATCGCTGCCGAAACATTATTAAGCGAATTTTGCGGTGATGACGATGAAAAACGCAAAAAATTGGATAAGGTGAGGGATGTTTTCCTTTTATCTTGCCTTCTACACGACGTTGGACATGCCCCTTTTTCGCATACGGGAGAACAATTTTTTCCACCGGGAGAAGAACTCAACAAAACGCTCATGGGGTTTGTTAAAAGCGATAAATTTGAAAAAGATATAGTTAAAATCGCCGCAAAACACGAGATTATGAGTGCGATAGTGGGAATAAAATATTTCGGCAAGGATTTTTTAACAGAGCCGTTTTATATAGAGTTTTTTGCTCGTTGTATAACCGGATATACATATTCAAATAAAGAGACGGATTATGGCTTATATAATTGCTTTATTTCATTGCTAAAATCAGAGGTTATCGACGTTGACCGCTTAGATTATTTACTCAGAGATGCCTTTTTCACAGGATTCGACACCACAATCATCGACTATAGGCGCTTGCTCACTCATATTACGTTTTGCATTCCCGAGGGAAGCGACACTTATGAAATAGGGTACTACAAAGGGGCGCTAAGCGTAATAGAAAACTTTGTATACGCACATGATTCAGAGCGCAAGTGGATTCAGAACCACCCTTGTGTTCAATACGAAGCATACTTAATTCATCGAATCATAATGCAATTAGATGATAAACTATCAGGCATCGACAAAAAATTGTTTTCGCTTGAATCAATTGGTCTTGAATGGCAAAAGATGAAAAATGGAGATTGCATATCCTTGCTTTGCGATGATGATATTATAAGTTACATGAAAAGGCTTTGCGATGATCCTCTAAGTGCAGAATACTTTTCAAGGGAAAAACGAAGGCGGGCATTATGGAAAACAGAGGCGGAATATATAGCGTATCGTCCCGTTGACGCTGGCGATTTGTTGAAAAAATTTAATGAGTGCTTAACAGAAACCGCTAAATATTTACGAAACACCTCTGCGGAAGGATTTATAAATGACGATTCGATAGACAAGTTAAGCAAAGAAACTGAGCTGATTGAACAATTGAAATTTTCCGACAATATAAACACCAAAGTTGCCGATGATTCACGCAAAGCATTGTTAGAGACCCACAAGCTCACTTTAAAAACCATGAAATGGTTATCAGATTGTTCTAAGAAAAAAGGAGGAAGGTGTGATTTTGTAATCTTGGCAGGGAATCCGTTTTTAAGCGGATTTAACAAAAAAGACTTTTCAAATATTAATATTGTGTTTGGTAAAAGCGATGGTAAGAAAGTTGAAAAATTTACGAATGTGGTTTCTACATTAAAGGGCGGCGACAAACCAAATTCCGACAATAAGATATTTCATATATATTGTGAGCGTTTTTCAAAAGAAAAATTTGATGTAAAAGAGTTTATAAGCGATTTGTTAAGAACACTTCTGTAGAAAAACGAGTTATGATTTTTCTGGGCTTTACGATGCAAAAATATTTTACCGACAACGAAGATAGCGTGCCACAAATTATGGTAATAGTAATAAAATATCGACAAAGTATGTTTTCAAAAAGGGTTCGGGAATTTCCAAAGAGCGGAGCAAACCCCCGCACCGCAGTGCGTCCAATAAGCGAGCGGAGCGAACGTCCACTTTTGAAAAAGGCGAAAGCCATTGTCAAAAGTGGTATTGGGTGTAGTTCACGAATAAGCTTGCACGCTACAAAAGAATGAATTTCCGAAAATGTTTTCACAAAAATCTCAAGCTCTTTAAAACAATCTACATAAAAATAAACAAATCAACTTTCCATTTTTTCAACATCTTTTTTCTTTAATCAAGAAAAAGGGGAGCTTTGCGAGGTGGTTCGCCGCAGAAGCTTAAAGACGAGTTAAAAACACAAGCGAAGAAATTTTTAAACAGGCTATAAATATAAATCCGTTTTATCGGACACATCATTTGCTATACTTTAAGTAACAAAGGAAGTGTCCGATATTTTTTTACAAGGAGGAAGCGAATATGGGTGCTATTATACTTTTACTCTTTTTAGTGGCATTATTTTTTGGGGGCATAAATTTGTTTATCGAAGGTAATTTTGTAGCGGGATTGATGGCGTGGGGACTTTTGGCTGTCTTGGTCGCGCCTATGTTCTCCGGGCAAAAAAACGGCTCAAATCGCTCTTCGGGTGGTGGTAGAGGTTTCGGTGGGGGTAGAGGCTTCGGTGGCGGCGGCGGTTCAGCCGACCCTCACGAATATCAGATGTATGAAGATGCTTCCGATATGTTTGATTCAGACGGTTGGGGGGATGATTAAAACATTGAACATAGGAAAATTTTGCCAAATTACTTGACAGCTTTGTTCTGTTATGGTATAATTTGACTGTAAAATTAGAAAAATGTCGTTTTTTACAGAATAATAGAGATGGGAAAAACTATGATTAAACGCCTTATATGCAAACTTAATATTGAGGGTGATGATGCTCGTTGTATTCGAGGTGATATGCTTCAAGGTGTTTTAATGGAGCATATTAACGCTGATTACGCGCGTGAGCTTCATCTTCAAGGGCTTAATCCATATTCTCAATACTTAAACCTTGACCGCGACGGAGCATACTGGGTTATACAGACCCTAACTCAGCAAGCAGGGCAAGAAATAATCGAGCCGCTCTCGTCGCCCGACTTTACGGAATTTCATTTAGAGCGGCTAAATAAGCAAGTATTAATTTCCGAGAAAAAACAAAGTTTTATGTTGATGAAAGATATGGTGAACCGATTCTATTTCGATAAGGGCGAGAGAGTGCTATCAATTTGTTTTCTTACCTCAACCTCTTTTAAAAGTGGCGGGGAATATGTGTTTTACCCAAATCCTCGCTTGCTTTTCGGAAGCCTTATGCGAAAATACAGCACCATATGCGAGGGAATAACGGAGGAAGATTCTGACACCCTTGACAGTGTTGTTGAGAACACAAAAATTATCAGTTACAATTTAAGAAGCGTTTACAGTGAAATAGGGCGAATACGGCTACCTGCTTTTCGCGGTACTGTCACACTCAAGCTGTCAGGTGCGGATTCTCTTATAAACTATATAAATTTTTTACTGAGATTCGGCGAATACTCAGGGGTGGGAATTAAATGCTCAATGGGTATGGGTGCTATAAGAATTTTAGAGAAGAGGGAAAGGGGTGTATATAAAACATGATTGATATTACTAAAGCAACAGCAGGAGCTTTACTGCACGATATAGGCAAGGTCGTACAAAGAGCCGGAGGCGTTTCGGGTACTCATAGTGAAATCGGTGCGGAATATATGAAAAAAATGGGGTTTACCGATAAAGATATTCTTGATTGCATCAGTTATCACCATGCGCGGGAAATACGTTCTGCCGCCGCCCCCGTTAGTCCGTATGCCTATATTGCATATATAGCGGACAATATCGCTTCGCAGGAACGCCGCTCCACATCCGAAGAAAACCCCGAAAAAGGTTGGGATTCTAAAGCCCCGCTTCAGAGCGTTTTTAATCTTTTGCATGGTGAAAGCGAACCGCACTTTTACAGACCCGTCACATTAGATGAACGAGAAAAGATTAATTATCCGCAAAAAGAATCGCCTACATTTAAGGATTATTTTTACAGTCGGATTGTCGAAAGGCTAACCGAAAACCTGGATAAATTTGAGTTCAAGCAATCTTATGTTAACTCGCTTTTAGAATTAGCGGAGGCTTTACTCTCTTTTGTACCGTCCTCAACAAACAAAGGCGAGGTCGCGGATTTATCGCTGTATGACCACATGAAACTTACTGCCGCCGCCGCAGGTTGCATAGCCTTGTATATTTCAAAAGATGAAAAAGATGATGAACAGGATTACAAAAAACTGCTTTTTACCGAAGCGGACAAGTTTTATTCTCAAAAATTTGCGATACTGTACTCCGCCGATATATCGGGTATTCAGAAGTTTATATACACTATCCATAGTGAAAAAGCGTTAAAATCCTTGCGTTCGCGCTCGTTTTATCTTGAATTATTTATGGAAAATCTGATTGATGAAATCCTTAGTAATATAGGGCTTACGAGGGCAAATCTGCTTTACTGCGGCGGCGGGCATTTATATATGCTTTTGCCTAATACAGAAGATGTAATAACAAAACTCTCCGACATTATAAAGAAAACAAACAATTGGCTACTTGAGCGTTTTCGAGCGGATTTATATATAGCCGATGGTTTTTGCGCCTGCTCTGCCTATGACCTGCAAAACAAACCTACCGATTCATATAAAAGACTTTTCATAGAAGCCGCTCGCATGATTTCAAACAAGAAAATGAACAGATATTCGGGAGCGGAAATTTCGCGGCTTAATAATACCCATACAATCGGGACAGAATGTAAAATCTGCAAAGCCATCGGAGACAATAACGATGATAATGTTTGTGGCTTATGCGCCTCGCTCATAAATATGTCGGGACAGATTTCACATCAATATGATAAAGCAGGGGAAGAAAATAAAGACAAGAAAGAAACATTTTTTATAATATCAAGCAATAAAAACGGCGTTCCCGTTGCTGAAAACCAATATGTCAGTGCAGTAAAAAGTGATTTGCTTTTAAGGGAGCTGAAAAAAGACAACGGGGAAATAATCCGGTATTACGGCAAAAACACCTTCCATATGGGCGAAAACCTGTCAACAAGATTATGGGTCGGCGATTATTGCAAGGAAAAGGAGCTCTCGGCATATGCCGAAAAATCAGGTGGGGTAGAGCGTCTCGGGGTTCTCAGAATGGACGTTGACAATCTGGGAAATGCTTTTACTCAGGGCTTTGACTTTGACGAGGGAAATTTTAACACACTATCACGAACGGCAACACTTTCGAGGCATTTATCAATGTTTTTCAAGCGCGGTATTAATATGCTTTTGAAAGATTCTGAAAGAGAAGTCACCATTATATACTCCGGCGGCGATGATATGTTTTTAATCGGTGCGTGGGATGATATTATTGACACTGCAATTGAAGTCAACAATGCTTTCAAAAGATACAGTCAGGGCAGACTTACAATCTCGGCGGGGATTGGATTGTATCCGGGGAAATATCCTGTTCATGTTATGGCGAGAGAAACGGGCGATTTGGAAAGTTGCGCGAAAGATACGGGTAAAAATGCCGCCGCTTTATTCGCGCCGGAGTTATGCTTTGGCTGGGATGCGCTTGAAAATCAAGTAATAGGCGAAAAGCTAAAATTGCTTGAAGAATATTTCGGCAACAACACGGAGAAAGGCAACTCATTTCTCTATAAAATACTTGCTCACATTCAAGGTGTTGAAACGGAAGAAAAGGACGGTAAAGCCAAAATCAGCCTTGCGAGATATGCCTATCTGCTTGCCCGCGCTGAACCTGACTCCGATGATGAAAGCAAGAAAAAAGGATTCAGGCAGTTTTCGGAGCATATGTATGGTTGGTTGCAAACTGCAAGTGACAGGAAACAGTTAAAAGCGGCTATTTGCCTATATGTTTATTCAAAGAGAGGAGTTCAAAAAAATGATTAACAGTAAAAACTATGTTGATAAGGCTGAAGCGGTTATCAACGAACTGCGCAAACCGGACGAACGGGGCAAAACTCAGATTCTGACAACATCGCAAATACGTAAACAGCTTGCAATGACTGCGGAACTGTCTACGCTTGCGGAAAAAGAAACGAACGATACTTTAAATGATGAGCTTCAAAGCAGAATCGAATATTTAAGGGTTCAGTTTGTTTATCAGGCGGGGCGAGAACCGCAAGTTAAAAGCTTTGTGGAAAAGGCAAAAATTTTGGAGATTCTAAAAGACATAAACGGTAACAGGGAGAAATTTTTGGTTTTTTGCAAATACATGGAAGCCTTGGTCGCTTATCGTAAATTTTATGTAAAGGAGGATAAATAATCATGTACGCTAAAATAAAAATAGCAGGTGTTTTAGAAATTGCTACGGGGCTTCACATAGGGGCGAGCGGGGCTTTTTCGGCAATCGGGGCGGTAGATTCGCCTGTAATCCGTGACGCGCTTGAGCCGGACAAGCCGCTCATCCCGGGCAGTTCGCTTAAAGGGAAAATGCGGACTTTGCTTGCAAAACAGTATAACAGCAGAATCCCCACCGGTAAAAATGAAACCCCCGACACTATTGACGATGAGAAGATTCTGCGACTGTTCGGAAGTGCCAAGCACCCGGATTACAGGCAAGCAAGACTACTCTTTTCAGATATGATTCTTGCCAACGGAGAGGAGCTTCGCAGACGGGGTGCGGACACTTTTACCGAGGTTAAATTTGAAAACACGATTAACCGCTTAACAGCAGAGGCTAATCCTCGTCAGATTGAGCGTGTAATTCGCGGCTCTAAGTTTGATTTATCTCTGATTTATGAAGTAAATCGGCAGACAGCGGACGAAGTTTTGGAAGACTTTGGGCTCATCGGAGACGGCTTTCGACTGTTGAGTTATGACTATCTCGGCGGTAGCGGTTCTCGGGGTTACGGCAAAGTCGCCTTTTCCGATTTAGCGGCAAGCGTTGCGGCGGGCGAGGTTGAGGGTGGGCTTGTTGACAAGGTGAACGAAATCCTCTCAAAGGCAGTATGAGAAAGGTGCGAATATGAAGAATATGAAATATAAAATTTTTCGTTTCTCATTTTTAAGCGGCGTACATATCGGCGACGGGGCTTTAGATGATAATGGCATAAATCTTCATGCCGACACGCTTTTCTCTGCCCTTTGCATTGAGGCGTTGAAAGCGGGTAGTGAGGAAACGCTTGGGCGGCTAAAAACTCTTGTCTGCTCTGATGAGCTTGTATTCAGCGATGCTTTTCCGTTTATTGATGAGGAATATTATATTCCTAAGCCTGTTTTTCGCGTTGAATCCGAGGGCGATTCTGCCGACAAAAAACTCTTTAAAAATCTAAAGTACATTCCCCTCGATATGGCTGATGATTACTTAGCGGGAGGCTTTGTTTCCAAAACTGCTAAGTATATTTCAGACAAGCTTAGTAACCCTAAAAACCCACTCGGCTCTTCGGCGATTAACGCAAGGGTGGCGGTGCGTTCCGGTAATGATGACCCAAAGCCGTACCACGTCGGCGTTTACAAATTCGGAGCTAATGCGGGTCTATATATTATTGTCGGCGGGAGTGATGAAGCCTTAGACTTATTCAGAGAGCTGTTAACGGCGGTGTCGGAGGTCGGAATCGGCGGGAAGCGTTCATCGGGTTTAGGGCGGTTCGGCTTTGAAGAGGAAGACTTATCTGATGAATATCTCGAACATATTAACGGCGATTATCCCGCTTACATAACCCTCAGCGTTTCCCTACCACGCAATGATGAAATAGAAAAAACCATAGAAAACGCTTCATATACCCTGCTTAGGCGAAGCGGATTCGTGTTTTCCGAAACTTATTCTAAAGAACCTGTTCGGAAAAACGATTTATATGTTTTGGGGAGTGGCTCTGTGGTGAAAAACAGGTTTGTCGGAGATGTTTTCGATGTTTCGCACGAAGGTACGCATCCTGTTTACCGTTATGCTAAACCGTTATTATATGGGGTTAAAGGTTGAAAATAAATCTACAGAATCGGGGAAAATGAAACTTTTTCATTAACTCGTTGGTGTAGATGGACATGGAGAAAATATGAATAGTTATTTAAGAACTTATAGAATCAAACTGAAAACACTGTCGCCCGTTCATATCGGCGGCGGGGTTAAGGTCGGGAAAAAAGAGTATATTTACGATAAGGCAAGGCAGTTGGTATATTTCCCAAATACAGTGAAATTAATTGAAGCTTTAAAATCCCGAAGTTTGCTCGCCGAATATGAGGCATTTATACTCGGCAGGCAGGGGGATTTGCATAGGTTTTTGTTAGAAAACGGCGTTGAATACGGCGGATTTAGCGGTGAAGCTATTTCTGTTAAAGGTGTTACGGACGAAAGGTTCAATGAAATACATACTTTTATTAAAGACGCTTACGGCGAGCCTTACATTCCCGGAAGCAGTCTCAAAGGTGCGTTTCGCACGGTGATACTAAATGACATGGCTTATAATGAGCGGAATAATAAGAGTCTGTTTAGTTTACCTCGCCCTAATAACGGCAGGTATAACAAATTTGACAGCTTGAGGGCAAACAAAAGCAATGAACAGAAACTGTTAAATGTTCTCGGACGTAATAATAACAGCGGCAACGCCGTGAACGATATTATGGCGGCGTTTCGATTCAGCGACAGCGAGCCTGTTTCAAGAAACGCTCTCACAATCTGCCGAAAAATTGATTTAAGCATACAGGGGAACGAAAACCCCATTTCTACATTCAGGGAGTGCATAAAACCGGATGTAGAAATAAAGTTCTCGCTTACTGTCGATAGCAAACTCACCCAAAAAACCGTGCTTAGTGATTTATTTGAAATCGGCAAAGGCGGTTCAAGCCGATTTATGCAGATGTTGGATTGTTTTAATAATGATTATTTCAACGAGTTTGAGCGGTTTTTTGAAGAGGTCGCACCCTTTTACCCTAATATGCTTTTTATCGGCGGCGGCGTAGGCTTTTTGAACAAAACTATGCTTTTGGGGATGCTCGAAAAAGAAAAAAGGCTTGATTTTACTGCGGATTTTCTAACCAAGGCTTTTAGAAACGGGCATCACGAAGCGGATAAAAAACTCGGAGTATCCCCGCATATGCTGAAAACAACCATGTACAACGGCAATCGTTATGAAATCGGGCAATGTTTATTGGAGATTGAGGAGATTTAGGCGGTTTAACATATCAGTTCCCCGAGAGGGGACGGAAACCACCGCCCCTTTGAGGACAGATATCATGGATTGGACAAATTTAATAGAACAGTTCCCCGTGAGGGGACGGAAACGCTTTTGTTTGGTGGCGGCTAATTTCTTTTTTCGTCAATTTAACATATAGGTTCCCCGTGAGGGGACGGAAACGCGTGTAAGTCCATCATGTTTTCTAACCATTCCATTTAACATATCAGTTCCCCGAGAGGGGACGGAAACTGCAAGGCTGTACCCCTCGAAGTATACCGCTTTGAAATTTAACATATCAGTTCCCCGAGAGGGGACGGAAACTCTTCAAAAAATTTGTTCATTTTAAAATCCTCCATTTAACATATCAGTTCCCCGAGAGGGGACGGAAACTATTTTTTTGTTGAAATCTGCCTTGCTCACAATTATTCATTTAACATATCAGTTCCCCGAGAGGGGACGGAAACTTTGGAGGAAAACACAATGAAAAAAATTACAAAAATTTAACATATCAGTTCCCCGAGAGGGGACGGAAACTTAAAACCTCCGCCCTATAAGTAGATAATACTATTATTTAACATATCAGTTCCCCGAGAGGGGACGGAAACTGTTATACCATACTTATCGGCTATTTCTGACACCGTTAAAATTTAACATATCAGTTCCCCGAGAGGGGACGGAAACATTATCGCCTTTCTTGTTGTTGTCTTAAATTTCTGATTTAACATATCAGTTCCCCGAGAGGGGACGGAAACCGTGTTTGTCGTTCATGATATAGATTTTATTTTGCGCATTTAACATATCAGTTCCCCGAGAGGGGACGGAAACAATGATGTTTGCGTGAGTGTTTAAAGTATCAGTATTTAACATATCAGTTCCCCGAGAGGGGACGGAAACATTTCCGTTTCTTTATCGCTCGTGCTGAAACTCTCGAATTTAACATATCAGTTCCCCGAGAGGGGACGGAAACTGTCTTTCATATTGACACCTCCAAAAATTTATGATATACTAATTTAACATATCAGTTCCCCGAGAGGGGACGGAAACATAATAATTTTCAAGCAATAATTATTGCCGCCCAAGCCTTAAAAGCCGAAGCGAAAGAATACGGCATCGACTTAACGATTAATAACGATGGAACAATCACCTTTTACCACGGCACGAGCCAAAAGAAAGCAGATAAAATACTTTTTGTAGGCTTTGAGAGAAACACATTCTTCTCTCATAGTCTGGAAGTAACGGGATACGGTAATGAGCCGCCTGAGTATTATACAAAAGTTAAAAACAAAAATGGTGTTGTGTTAAGTGCTGATATCGACTGTAGACATATAGAATCCGTTAGTGGAATCGGGGGGGTGAGAACTATAAGCCTAATACCACAGTTTACATTAATTAGTATAAATGAAATAACTGATAAAAAGAAAGGGGGTGATATAATATGTCTAAAACAATAGACGAACAAAGCAAAGAAAAAGCGTATAAGCTATACGATAGCGGCGAAATTACAAAAATAGAAGTAGGGACAGTTAAAGGATTGTGCCAAATTCATCAATACATTTTTGATGGACTGTTTGGTTTTGCCGGAGAAATCAGAAGTAAAAATATATCAAAAGGAAACTTCAGATTCGCAAGTGCCTTATACCTTAAAGATGTTTTGTCGTCGGTAGAAGCTATGCCCGAAAGTGCATATGAAGAAATCATTGCAAAATACGTTGAGATGAATGTGGCACATCCTTTTATGGAGGGCAACGGCAGAAGTACTCGGATTTGGCTTGACTTGATTCTGAAAAAGAATCTGCGGCTTTGTGTAGACTGGTCACAGGTTGGCAAGAACGCATATTTGTCTGCTATGGAAAGAAGTCCGGTAAACGATTTAGAAATTCGGGAGTTGTTGCGTGGCGCGTTAACTGATAGAATTGATGATAGGGAAGTTTATATGAAGGGAGTTGACCGTTCGTACTATTATGAAGAAGATGGCAATGACAATGGCGAAGATTAAATATTGAGAGGGGTGATAATCGCATAAGCTCGCACTATACTTATCAGCGCAGAAGAACTTAACAAAAAATATTTGAAATTTGAAAGGGGTATTTAACAATGAGTAATAATAATAAGAATAAGAGTGATTTTTACAGCAGGCATAAACAACACCAAGCAGACAAGGACAGCTCGGCTAAAATAGCTTCAGCTGTGATAATAGCAATGTTTATATTAGCAGCACAGGTAGGCGGGGAGTTTATAGCGGGGTTGTTTGTAATTGTTGCAATAGTAGCAATCATATGGTTTTTGGTATCTTGTGCAAGTTCCGCTGACAAAAATGAGATTCCAAAAGCTTATAGAAACTCATCTAATATCGCAGAATGTTCTAAGAAGCGGATGCAAGTACAGGCAAAGCATGATTTCCCCAAACCGGGAGAAAACAAGCAGTGTGATGATGAGATTAGAAAAATCAATCAAGAATACTGGGGACATGATTGTTGCCGTTAACTAAGGATATCGGGGACACGATTGAGTACAAAAACACTCCCCCAACGCTTGTTGGGGGAGTATAAAAAAATATTCAATATGTCATAATAAATTATATCCGAGTGTTTGAGTACAACCTATTACTTCGCCAAAGGTATGCAGATAATCTTCTGTACAAATTTCAATACTGTTACAATCGGGATTATCGGATACAAGCCAGATTTTTCGACAGTCATAATTCATCTTAAGGCGTTTACAGTAACCATCTCCATTTAAACTAAAAAGTCCGAATTTAATAGAACAGTTCCCCGAGAGGGGACGGAGAAGTTCGTTCGCCTTCCTTAATCTCGTTCATGCACTCTATTATAATAGAACAGTTCCCCGTGAGGGGACGGAAACATCATAAAAAAACCTTTCAAAACTTATTAATGCCATTTAACATATCAGTTCCCCGAGAGGGGACGGAAACATGTTTCCGATTGCTGTTATCAAAGCCGCTGTTGCAATTATTTAACATATCAGTTCCCCGTGAGGGGACAATCAATAATTAACGAGGAGTTTTAGTGCATGAATAATTATGTGCTTTTTTCGCCGGTTGGTATGACCGACCCTATTCGAGATGGACATGACGGACCTTTGCTTCATATTGTCCGCTATTTTAAGCCCTCAAAGGTTTATATATTCCTCACCGCCGAGATGGAGAAAATAGATAGTTTAACAGATTGCTATTCAAAGGCTGTTAAATATCTATCGCCTGATTGTGAAGTTGAAAAGCTTCGTTCCGGCATTGAAGACCCATCTGATTTTGATGCGTTTCATCTTTTATTTGGGGAAAAAATAACTCGAATCAACAATGAAAACCCCGGTGCAGAAATACTGCTGAATGTCAGTTCGGGAACGCCGCAGATTATATCTGCCCTTTGTTTGGAAGCGATTACTCATAATGCGGATAACTTGACACCTATTCAAGTTCGCACTCACACTAAAGTGGCAAATGCGGAAATCAAGCATTTTGACCCTAAAAAAGACGATGTTATAAATGAAATGGAAAATTACCTGTTTGATGCAGACATAAAAGCGGATAACCGTTGTCATAAACCCGATTTACTTGCATTTAAGAGGAGCATGATTAAAAATCAACTCAAAGCCTTGGTATTAAGCTTTGAGTATAAAGGTGCATATGAGCTTGCAAATAAAAACACCCGTTTAATTAAAAACGAGCGTTTGGAGTTATTACTTCTACACGCTTATCGCCGCAGTCTCCCCGATGTGGCAGGCGCGGAAAAAGCGGCGCGTGAACTTAAAATGTATAATAAATTATACCCCGTTCAAAATAATGCCGCAAAAAAGGTTTGTGAATATTTTCTTGCAGCAAAATTACGTGCGTACAGAGGCGAATTGACGGATTTTATACTTAGAACGAGCGCACTCACGGAGCATTTATTAAGAGAAGATATTGCAAAAAAAGTTGGCGGGCTTGACAAAATTGCAAGCAAAAACAGAAAAGGCGTATGGAATTTAGATGAATATAAAAGTGAGGAAAAAATCCCGGGTTTAAGAGAGCATTTGAATAAAGAGTTTCGCAGTGAATTTAATTATGAACGCACGGGAATAACCGCATGGGAGATTATAGCAGAGTACATAGAACTGACGGGATATGAGAGCTTGTTAAAAATAAAAAATAATAGAAATTATGCCGCACACGACCTCGATTCAATCACGGAAAGCGATTTAGAAAGGCTCGGTATTAAAAAACCGGAAGCGTTATTAAACGATTTTGAAGTTTTAATTAAAAGGATTTATGGCGAGCATATAAAGCCGTCTGTTTTCAATATTTTTGAAACTCTTAATAAATGGGTTATTAATGAGTTGGATTTTGCCTAACTTAAAAAACTCCCCCTTTTTCATAGTGGGGGAGGCGTTTGCGTTTGTTTTTCCGCTGAACAAGTGATATAATCGTGAGTCTGAATAATCATCCGTGTAATTGCCAATAATCTCCATAAGGAAAAAACAAATTGGAGGTTATGAAAATGAAACAATCAAAAAAGATACTCACGGAAAAAGAAATGGAATTAGTACAACTTTTA
>Ga0099364_10000952_pt1 | contig 49227 bp, 63 predicted proteins | sample TergutTh196P3_FD_73070 | JGI IMG/M metagenome (GOLD analysis project Ga0099364, IMG submission 73070) | Microcerotermes parvus P3 segment gut microbial communities from Pointe-Noire, Republic of the Congo - Th196 P3 | ecosystem: Host-associated > Arthropoda: Insects > Digestive system > Gut ...
AAACTTTCACTTTTTTTGAAAGTTTTTCTAAAAAGTACTAGACTTTATTTTCAAAGTCTAGTATATTATAGTTATAAGGGATAAACAAAGGGGCTTGAGCCCCTTGTCCCTAGGAAAAATAACAGGGCAAAAAAGAAGCCCGAAAAAAGGATGGGTACAGATATGGAAAAAACAAAAAGAGGGTATCGGTTTATCGGAAACGGTCTTCAAAACGGTGCGAAGGAATTATTCAAAGATTTTGCACATCGTAGCAGCGCGATAAGATTTGCGAAAAAAAATAATTATCGTGATGTTGAAGAGTATCAATATGGTTTTTATGTCCCCGTTAAGTCTTTGAGGAGAGCATAAAAATGGATAGTGAAATAACCTTTTTGGAAAATCAAATAGCAAGCATAGATGCCTACATGCGCGATAGACAAGCAGATGGTAACTTTGACGGTGAATCTGCGATGTTTTTGGTGGTTTACAGAAACCTTGAAGAGCGTCTATATGGCTTGCGTCTACAAGCCGCTGAAGAAAAAGACGCTGAAGAAAAAATGCAGTATCGACCTCAAACGCAGGTTTTGTTTGAAACTACCACCGATAAACTACGCGCGTTTTTATCGGCGGGCAGTGCGGTTTTTACATTGGAGAGTAAAAAAACGGATAGGCATTTCACGTACAGGATAAACAGCAAGCCCAATAATCGTGGTGAGGGATATATTTATTTCTGTTCTGTGATGACAGGCGGAGCCGACAAATATAGTTATATGGCTGTATACGATCCAGAAAATTTATCGCTAGTCTTCACGCAAAAGAGTAATTTTTCCGTGAAAAACGAGAGTGTTCGCGCGCTGCTTTATTTTTTTGATGGATTAAAGGCAGGGAAAATTCCCGATGATCTTAATGTATACCACGCAGGTCGTTGTGGTAAATGTGGGAAAGAATTAACAGACCCCGAGAGCATTAAGTTGGGTGTCGGTCCCATTTGCCGTAATGGGGGGACGTGATGAGTAGTTTATTGGACGTAGAAGAATATAGACTTGATAAAAAGATACCAGTCAAGTCTACACGGAGCCGCAAAAATCTACCTTTGAAAAAATGGGTAGTGTTTGACGAAGTTGAAATGGCTATTTCTACTATTGCGCATCTGCCCATAAATAAAGCATCTAGAAAATACACACATAATAAAAGACGTTACTACGAGGTGGTATGGGAGAGAACATCAGAAAATATAGTCATTTTGGAATATGCGGCTGCGCAGTTAAAAAAAGATGTATTTGCTGATGTCCGCCTGGGTACTTTTAGCGATGATCTCATATTAACATTCACCTTTTCAAAAAAATTCATGTCTGAAACTGTGCAATTTTATATGGAATTATTCGATGAAAAAAATCTATAATAAGATATACCGAGTGTTCCTTACCACTCCAGTATTCCTTTAGTGGGGTAGCAGCGATCCCAATATACACTGCTACCCCACTTCTTTTTTAAGAGAGAGGTTTTTTATGGATATAAAGACATTTAATGTTATAAAAAAGGATATTCTCTTTTTGGAAAAAAGTTTGAAAAATTTGCGGTTTATCGTTCCGCAATTGCTATATAAAAAAGCAGAAAAAATAAGAACGACCCTAGAAAAAGAGGTTTACACAATCACGATGCTTCCATCCAGCCCTGATAAGACTGTACAAATATATATAGACAGCAGTAACTTTGAAGAACGGATGGATGAAATAAAAGAGGTGCTAAAGGCATTTGCAGACGATAACGGGATTTTTTTGCGTTATGATGTAAAGAGGTGTATATGAATAAAGGTATGCTTAATAAAACGAAGGGTGGCAGCGATAGAAATGAATATTATACGCCAGAGTATGCAGTGCAGACACTCATTCCATATCTAAAGACAATATGCGAAATACAAAAAGACATTTTGGGCAAAAAACTAACAATATGGGAACCTACGGACGAAAGTGGCGAAAAAGGAATAGTAACCGCGTTGAAAAAAAGTGATATTCCTTGTGATATACTTTGTACGGGGCTTCCATCGGTCGATTTTTTAACTTTAGAAAAACCGTTGGGTGATATTGTTGTTACTAATCCGCCATATGGAAAAAACCTAAAGGAACGCTTCGTCAAACGTCTATATGAATGGAATATCCCGTGGGCTATGTTAATGCCTCTTTCCATGTTAGAGGGTGTAGATCGGGGCAAGATGTGGCGAAAAAAGGGAATTGAACTATTGGTACATAATAGACGTATAGGGTTCATCCCAGGAGCAGAAAGACCCAGAGGTGATATGGTTGTAGAAGAAGCACAATACAAAGTAAAGATGAACGTACCTTGGTTTAACAGTTCATGGTTTTGTTACGGTATCCTTCCCGAAAAACTAATATTCACAGAGGTGAAGCCGTGAAAAAAAGGTATGCTGCGATGTCATACGATTGTATGAAGGATTGTCCTAGGAATAAAGAAACAGATATGTATACATTTAACCCTGATGAATGTGCGGTTTGTGATAGTTATAAAATATCTTGTATTGCTCTTTTAGCAGATAGAGCCGTCATTGAAAGTATTGTGTACGATTATGTTTTGGAGTATCAGGCATGTGTTAGGATATTTACAGTCGATGTTGAAACTAACAGTAATAGTAGCCCGTTGACGATAAGTTTTCATAATATGGAGTTATTAAAGCCATGCTAGGTAAACAAAAAAAGAAGGGTAAAAGTAAAGCCGATATATGCCCAAACTGCACAAACTTTAAATATTGCCTAGAAGCGATAAATGAAAAGGTACAAAAAACTTGTATTGAAACGGGCTTTAGGTTTTTTATAAAGGTGGCAAACAAATGATATTCAAATCTCTATTTGGTAAAAAAGAAACACCATCTTGTCATAACTGTAATCATACATACTGGACTTACGAAAGCACTATGGAAGATCATGCTTGTCGCTGCCAGTTTACGCATGAACCAATAAATCTACAAAATTGTTGTAATATGTATCTAAAAAAGAAAAAAAGAAAACCAATTAAATCCTGGGTATGTGTCGAACCGTTACCACAATATCGAGAGATGTATGGGGGTATAGAATCAGCCGTGGTATTAAAAGCGGCAGCAGATAACGATAATTTGTTAAGAATAAAAGTACTTTGGGCAAGTAGTCCCACTTTGTTATTTAAAGAGATGAACGTGATAGAAGAAACATTTAAAGAGGTGTTAATATGAAACTTGAAGAACTTTTATTTTTTATTTTATGCCTTATAGCGTCTACTGGCATTCTTTCGCTTATTTTATTCACAAGCCTACTGTATAAAATAAAAGACGAAGTTGAAGACTTACGAAGGGAATTGAAGTGGAGAAATATCCACGAAAAACAGATAGGTTAAATAAAAAACCTATTAACTAAAAAGGGGTTATCAAAATGATAGAAAATCATGGAGATTTTGAAATACCTTACTTTGTTTTATATTGCGATAGGTGCGGTGCCGAAGCAAACGAAGCATTTGACGAATGGGACGATGTATTGGACTGGAAACAAAATGACGGTAAACAGATGGGCTGGACTAGCGTGAAAGAAAAAGGGGAGTGGGAAGATCGATGTCCTGCTTGTAACCCTTTTAGAAATGCTAGCAGCGAAAATAGAAAGCCGATAAAACGGAGTAAATCATGAGCGGTTTTTTAGAAGAAACAGACGAAATATTCCCAGGGTGCAGACCTGACGATTGGAAAAACCCTTTTGTAGAATACGATCTAAAAACGCCCAGCGTTTTAATAGCACGCACTCTAGCAGGTATCATAGAACGTAAGGGTGACCATATTGTTGAAGCCATAGTTCACGAAGAAAAAAGGAAAATGCTAGAAAAAGGATACGGATGGCCAATTGAGGCAATCGACCTTTTTATGGAATTGATAGATAAGTACGATATGAAAATGGTGGGAAAACTGCGCGTATATGTCGACCGATACCTAGAATATTATGGCGGCGACGATGCACTCAACAAATATCTAGAGCGATGTAAAAGACGATATAGCGAACAAAAGGAAAAAGCCGATGATTGATTTTTTAGCGTATGCTTTACCCGCTTTAATGATAGGATATTATCTAGGGCGTAAAGTGGGCATATACACAGAAAAAAGGGAGCATGAGCAATATCGGCAATTTATAACATCGTTTTTAAAAAAGATAAGCGATTGGGTCACAGAAAACCACCACAACGTATTCGTAGTTAGCGATTCATGGGTAGACGAATTATTTGGCGAACATTTTGGAATAAAGAAAGAAAAAATAGAGAGGGAAAACAATGGAAAAAGGAACGAAAATATGCCCCGTGTGCAAAAACATTAAACCGTGGAAAGAATTTTATCTACAGAATAACAAAACAAACCGCAAACCACGTCTATTTTGCATAGACTGCTACAAGGCAGATCAACGCCAAAGAGAGCAGAGAAGAAGAAAATATACAGGCGTAGATAAAAACCCAGATATGCTAATACCCACATATAAATATGACGGTATACAGCCACCCCTAAAGAAAAAGGCACCCCCTGCACCTCGATAACACCCCTGTATGGTATCAATAAACCCCCAAAAACTATACGGTATGCAGTGTGACACCAGTAAAACAACCCCGTACACCCCCCGACCTAAAAGAACTAATAAAAATAACCTAGTAGACCTTTCAATAGTTACACATCTGCCCTAAATGCCTAAATAGTAAAAATAAAAAAAATAAAAAAACCGCTTTACTAAATACACAAATAACGCTTATTATTAAAGCACGATGGAAAAAATAAAAGGTGACCCAACAAATCCGATAACGCACCCCGACACAAAAAAACCCCTAAAAATAAACCCAAAACCTATAATTATTAAACCTATGCAGGATATAGAAAACGCTATAAAACAAATAAATAATGCAAATGATACCTTAACAGACGATATAATGCAGGATAATAGCGATATACAGGCACAAATAGTAAAAGATGCACCCCCTCTGCCGCCGGAGTTTTTAGATGATAATTATAAAAAGATAACGGAGATGGTACGGGGCGCGGGAGTGCCGGAACTGGCAAATGCCGGCAGCCGGACCCCAGAAGAAAAAAACATATCAAAATTAGCATACACCCCACCCCAGAAGAAAAAACCCTACACCATAGAAGAAGCAGAAAAACTAGCCCTAGAAAAAAGTAAACAGGTAACAACCGATGAAGTTATTAAGTTTGTCGAAGAAAATATAAAACCCAACCCTAAACCTAAACCGTGGCAGAAAAACCTAACAAAAGAATTAACCGATGCCGAACGTACAGAAATATATATCAGGCTAGAGAACGAAAGAATAGCAGCAGAGGTGATTAAAAGGGCAGAAATAAAAAAGAAACGCCAAGCGCATGCGTATAAAGCCATAGCCGCTAAAAAAGCCAAACGCGAAGAACGGTTAAAAAAAGAGAAAGAGGATGCTAAACAAATGAAGGTGATCGAAAAAAAGGTTAAAAAGGGTAGGATAGATAAGGCGGGGCTACCTGCTATTAAACCGTTATCTTGGTTGAAGACCTTTAGGAGTGAGTACGAAGTGTCCGCCGGCGATTTGCGCCGCATTTGTATGGCTTTTATATTTGGACACTCTATAGATGAATTAAAACTTATGACCAGTAAAGAACATAGTCACGAAATACCTGTGATTGTATATTATTTTGCTAAAAGTTTTATCGAAGAAGCAGAAAAAGGTGAAGTTGATGCGATGGAAAAACTACTTGACCGTATATTTGGAAAGAGCATACAGAAAGAGATGACAGTTAATGCCACACTTGACCTTACCCCTAAAAAAGACGTGGACGAAGAAGACAGGCGAGCAGAATTAGACCGATTAGAGCGTGAAGTGTCTATGTTGATGAACGAAGGGGGTATGTAATGCACCCAGCACATAGCCCCGAACGCATGAAGGAATTATCAGAAATAAGAAAAAATAAAAGAGCATTGCGCAAAGTAGAAGCAGGTGCAGACACTCAGACCAAAATAGAGAAATTAAAAAGAATTAAGAAATTAAGAGCGCAATTATATCATTTAGATTTTATTAACTATACATGGCAGAATAAAACTGATCCCTTCGTTATCGGTCTGCATACTAGGGGCATTTGTAAAATAATTGACGAAGCGATAGAGGACTATAAACAGGGAAAAAGCAGTTTTCACATAATACAGGTTCCTTTTAGGCATGGTAAGAGCGAAATTATAAGCCGTAAACTGCCAGCACATTTTCTAGGATTATTTCCAGACGGCAAAGTATTAATGACGGGACACACAAACGACCTAGCCGTGGAATACTCTAAACATAGTCGTGATTTGATCAAAACAGCAGAGTATACAGAACTATTCCCCAAAGTGTCTGTTAATCCCAACGATAGTTCCTCAAGCCATTGGAAAATATATGATTATGCTGGAGAATGTTTTGCTAGTGGCTTGTTGGGGGGTCTTGCTGGACAGGGATATGCCCTAGGAATACTGGATGACTATTGCCGCAATAGGATGGACGCTGAGTCCCCTACAATGCGCAATCGTAGTTGGGAAGCGGTTACCAACGACTTTCTTACTAGGCGCGCACCTGTTTCAATTACAATAATTCTAGCAACCCCGTGGAACATAGACGATGTAATTGGACGAATTAAAAAGAAAATGGAAGAAGACAAATATTTTCCACGCTTTAAAATTACAACCTTCCCAGCGTTCTCTGACGATTATGAACAGGGCATTTTATTCCCCGAACGGTTTGATAAGGAATGGTATGACCAACAACGGGCTACATTAGGTGAATACGGTACAGCGTCGCTATTACAAATGAATCCAATTACTAGGGGTGGAAACTTAATAGACGTTAGCAATATCGTCAAACATAGGGACTTGTCGGAGTATCCCACAGACTTGCGATGGTATAGGGTATGGGACTTGGCACATACCGCAAAAGAAAGAAACAAACCTGACCCCGATTATACAAGTGGAACATTACTAGCATTTAGAAACAAACCCGGTACATATAAGGTCTGGGAATTGTGGATTAGGGATATTATAAGAGCGCGTATGAACGCACCAGAAAGAGATAATTTAATTAGACATACAGCAGAGGTGGATGGGGCTAGTGTAAAGATTGGAATTGAAGATACGATAGATAGTAAAGATGCCTATCAAACGCTATCTAAAATATTTGAAGGTAGGCGAATGATACAATCAGCAAAAGGTAAGGGCGATAAGGTCACACGCATGGCACCGTTAGAGCCAATATTTAAGGCAGGTAACGTCCACGTACCTATGCACGCACCGTGGTTGAACGCGTGGTTTGAGGAATTGTCTAGTTTTCCTAGTGGGTCGCATGACGATATGGTGGATAACTTATCTGCTGGATACGCGATATGCTGCAAGACCCCCGGTGTATCTACAACGACATTAATGGGGGTTTGATGTGTTTTACTTTAGGGATAACGGAGATGAAAAACCGCCTTGGACGGTGGGAGAGATTTTAATTATTGTATTGGGTATAGTTTGGACGGCTATAGCAATAATAAATATAATATGGGGGTAGACAGATGGGACAGAAACAGATAAAAAAGTATAGGAAGGTAGCAGAAAAAGTAGCCAAAACACAAGCCTACTACCTAGCCCAACATCAAGTGATGGAAATTATGAACGCGCCTTGGAACATTCGTTGGCGGTTTGCTTTAAAGATTTTATTTCCACCAAAGCAAAGGAAAGAAAAAAGTAACCGCGATATTATAGCAGCGGCGCATGGCTACACATCAGCAAAAGAAGCCGAAAAAGTGATAGAAGAAAGAAAGACCGTTGGACAAATGGCGAGAGAAACGAGTGAAGAACTAAAACAAATAGATAAGGGGGTATCAAATGGGGGTAAGTGATCATAATGCAGTGTATAATGAGCATAAACAGGACTGGGATCAAGTAAGGGACTGTATGCAGGGAGAACGTGCTATTAAAGCACAGGGTACTTTATATTTGCCTAAATTAACAGGCATGACCGATGAAGAGTATAGAGCATTCACTAAAAAGGTGCATTTTTTCGGAGCCACCGCACGCGTAGCAGACGGACTACATGGGCAGGTATTTAGCAAGCCGCCGCAAATATCAGGCAATATACCAGATGAATTACACACACTGTTAAAAAACAATGTAGACTTAATGGACACAAGCCTTGACCAGTTTGCATCGGATATTGTATGGGATGCGATGATGACTAATTGGGGGTGTATCCTTGTCGATTATTCCAAAGGTGCCGAGCAGGTGTCCTTGTTGGAAGCAGAAAAAAGAGGGTATGGTGCATTCATGAAGTGGTATCCTGCTGAGTCGTTAATTAACTGGCGATACGATCTAGTGAACGGTAAAGAGCAATTAGTGCTGGTAGTCCTGCATGAACCCTATACAGAGCCCAACCCAGAGGACTATTTCACAGAAACGAGTTATAACCGCTATCGTGTACTACGTCTAGAAAGAGATGAGCAGGGACAATATGGGCGATATGTGCAGGATATATACGATGACAAAATTGGATTGGACGTACCTAGCGAAACAAATATAGAAGTGGTGATGAACGGTGAATATTTGTATTATTTGCCTGTTTTTACTGTGCCTGGAAAACTACCAGAAAAGAGTATGTTATTGGATTTATCGTTTCTAAACATCGGACACTACCAAGAAAGCGCGGACTACCAGCACGGCAAGCATTACACCGCTATACCAACACCTATAGCCACAGGTGTAACACCAGAAGCCGATCCACAAGACCCTACAAAAGCCAAAGCCGTGTACATCGGTGGTACAAAATTTATCTTTTTTAACAACGAAACGGGAGCGACAATTGATGTTAAGTTTTTAGAATTCTCTGGTTCTGGTATGTCTGCATTAAAAGACGGTATCAATTTAACAGAAACACAGATGGCTATCATGGGCGCACATATTATATCAGCAGAGAAAAAGGGAGTAGAAACAGCAGCAGTGGCTGGTATACATAGGCAGGGCGAAAACGGAGTGTTGGGCGCGTTCGTAAGAAACGTATCAGAATGTATAACCAGAGCCGTGAAAGTGTTTGCTGAGTGGAATGGATATGCTATAGATGGTACAGATTTTTCGTATAATCTTAATGCCCACTATGAGTTAGCAGAGCAGAACGCGCAAATATTATCTGTATTGTTACAAGGACGGAGTGCAGGCGAGTTTCCAAAGATTGTTTTATACCGCTTCCTACAACGCATTGAAGCCATACCAGAAGATTGGACGTTTGATATGTTTTTAGAAGAAGCAGACAAGGACGCTGCCCCCGATAAAAAACTAGAGTTGGACAGAATGGAATTGGAACGCAAAAGGTTAGAAGCCCCACAATCTGTCACACCCATAGAAGATAAGCCGGTAGAAGACCTGCTGGACGAAGACGAAGAAGAAATAGAGGACGAAGAATGAGCAGAGCGCAGGACGTAGTTGACGATTATATCTATCACGCCCACTACCTAGAGCGTTATAAAACAGCGCAGGGAGCCAAAACCAAAAGATATTTGCGCATGTTAAACAAACGTATAGCCGATTATTTACGCAGAAAAAGGACACTAGAAACGCGTCAAGATTATCGCAGAACGTCTTTTTGGATAAAAGAGCAGGTAAAAGACTTTGCAGAGCAGATGTTAAAGATAGTGGAGAAAGACATTAGGGCGATGTTTGACGCGGAATGGAAGTGGGTACAAAACGCGGATACGGCAAATAAAGAGTTGAAACAACCTAGTAAAGACCGGGTTGTCAACGATGTTTTATTTAATGCGTTCAATGATACCTACACTGTGGAAGGGTTTATCAACACGATAGCGGAACGCGTATATAAAGCGTGGGACAGTCAAATGAGAGTAGCAGTCACTACTAAAGTAGGTATGGACTGGGTGATAGAGCAAGTATTGGGGGAATAATATGGCTATAATGGATTCAATCGAAAATAGCGCGGTAACAAATACACAAGATATGTTTCACTACACAGGCGATATTATTAGACAATCCATGTACGATATTAACCGCGATAATTATAGCGGATATATGTGGGTAGCCTGTTTGGACTCGTCAACCTGTATGGTTTGTGCAGCATTAGACAGTAAAATATTTGTAATCGGTCATGGAATGGAATTATTGCATGACCAGTACAAAGGCACGGGCGGCAGCAAAGTAATAGACGAACCAGCCCCACCTATCCCGATACACCCCAATTGTCGATGTGTTATGGTGCCTGTAATGGCTGGATTAGAAGAAACGTATACATCAGCCCCCAACTACGAAGATTGGTTATCTAGGCGCACCGATAACGAGTTAATCAACATTTTGGGTCCGGCGCGTTTCGCTATGTACAAAAAAGGCGAAACAATTGACCGCTTCGTGAAAGATAATCGGGTGACGACATTGGAAGAATTGGGAGTGGAAAGAATCACTAGGGATACTGCTTTGGAATTGCTAGAAGAAATGGAAGAAGAAGCCAAAGACATATTTGAAGAATTGCTAGCAAATAAAGATGGGCGATATAGTAAAGCCGATTTGGAATTGTTGAAAAAGGTACAAAATATTGCGAACGGAGATGGTAGTTTTAAAGAAAAAATGGATATGTTTAAAAAAACACTTGCAATAGAAAATCCGTTGAGTGAAGAGTGGAGCAAAAACGAGTTAAAGGGCGGATATACAAGAGAACCAACAAATATGGAATTACAAAAAATATCTGACAAATGGGCAAGTGCCTTAAATGCAAAATATGTTAATGCTATTTTGGAATATACCAGTGGTAGCGATAAAATTAACGGTTATTTAAGAGGCACGTTTGAGTTTGGTGAGCAAGAAGCGCGATATTATAAAGAACTGACCAACAATCTAAACAAGGCACTAAAGCAAGACATTAGATCCACCTTTTTACATCGTGGGGTTAAAACATTAACAGACGGACTTGACACAGTCCTTGTTGGGGAAAGTGTACAATTTGAAGCGTTCACCAGTTCGTCTGTTAAATATAGCAATTGGGGTGTTCATAATATGTTTATAATAAAACCAGAAGGCGTAAACAAAGGCGCATATTTGGGGCGTAATTCTTACTACGATGATGAAGCAGAATATTTGTATCAATCTGGTACAAAGTTTAGGATTTTATACAGGGATATTGATGAGAGCGGTGCCGCACTTATTGTATTGGAAGCCCTATAAAATCAGAAGGTTTTAAAAACTTCGTAAAAAATAAATAAAAACTTTTTTCTGTTTAAGATGCTATATAAGAAAGAAAAAACAAAAAACCGCTAAAAATAAATAAAATATTTTTCAAAAAACACTTTACTTTTTTGATTTTGTAGTTATATATTTACGATAAGAGAAAGACAAGCCCTTCCTTGCTCCAACGGAGTAGGCTACGCTGCGATGGGCTCCCGTACTTTTTCGCCAGTTGCCCTACGGGCTAGGCAACGCCGATGACTGGTAACAATCCAAAAGAGGTTTTTATGAACCAAGAAGAATTGAACGCGATTTTAGAAAATGCAGATTTAACCCCTGAGCAGAGAACACAGGCTATTTTGGATCTGCACGAAGCGGACAAAAAAGGAGTAGCATTAAAAAATGCAGAACTTATTGCCGCTGAGAAAAAGATTAAAGAAGCAAGGGAAAAAGCGGAAAAAGAATTGGCAGAGGCTTTGAAAAGGGCAACGGAGATCGAAACGGAATTGAAGAAAAACAATCCAGAAGATCGCCAAAAATACTACGATGCTAAAGTTTTGGAATTAGAAACTAAGCATAAAACAGACATGGAAGCACTTAATGCCGAAATGTCGAAGTATAAGGCGGCACACATTGCACGTATTAAAGACGAAGCAGTGGCTGAAGGGATTAAGGAATTAAAGTTAATCCCTGCTTATAAAGATGCCTATATTGCACGGGTGATGAGTTTAAACAATTTTGAACTTGTAGAGATCGATGGAAAATCTGTGTTTATAAATAACACAAACAAAACGATTGACGCAGTTTTAAGAGAGTTTGCGCTCACCAACGAAGGTAAGGCATTTATTGAAAATCAAAGTACAGGTGGTGGTTCACCGCCTGGAAGTCCTGGGAAGCCGTCTAATAACGGAACACCTACAGGACAGACTATGAACAGAGAGCAGTTTATGGCTATGCCATCTGCTGCACAAATGGAGTTTGTAAACAAGGGTGGGAAGGTTGTGAACGCAGCCTAAATAAAAACCTGCCCGTGATTATAGGAGAGTAGTATGAATAACTTAACAGGGCTTATTCCAATCCTGTACGCAGCATTGCAGGTAGTAAGTCGAGAGTTGGTCGGTATTGTCCCAGCGGCGGGCAGGGACTTTAGAGCAGATAGCGTAGCCACGGGGCAAATACTCCGTGTACCTATCACACCAGTAAGTGAAAACCAGGACATCACGCCTGGACAGAAACCTACTAATGGCGGTGACGAATTTGAATATATTGATGTCACCATTTCTAAAAATCGCATAGCGCGACCGATTATATGGCGTGGCGATGAAGAAATTGCCGTGGGTGGACAGTTAAACATAATGTTGGTAAACCAGTACACACAAGCAATGCGCAGTTTGTGTAACGAAATAGAACATGACGTGTGTTTGGAAGCCGTGCAGGGTGCGTTGGAACAGGGCAATTATTTTGGCGAGCCTGGTGTTACACCGTTTGAAAATAACTTGCGTGAATTAGCACAGGTTATTAAAATCATGGATGACGTAGGAACACCAAAGTTTCAAAGAAACGCAGTATTTAACACAGCAGCCGCCGCCAACTTGAGATCGTTGGACAAGGTATTGTTATCGGTTGCTCACAGCGGTACACCCGATTTATTAAGACAGGGTGTCATAGGCGATTTAATGGGATTTGCTGTGAGAGAATCAGCAGGGCTTACTCAGATGACCGCTGGAACTGCTACATCGGTCACACTTGATGCGGTAGCAAATGTTGGCGATAGAATGTTATCTATTAACGCGCTTGTAGGCACTCTAAACAAAGGCGCATTACTTACTTTGGGTAGTGAATACTACGTTGTTAGAAGTAACTATGCCGCTGGGGCTACACAAATACTTGTGGGACCGGCAGTCAAAGAAAGAGCAGTTACTGGAACAGTTTGTCAAGTAGTATCTAGTTACTTACCAAACGTGATGTTCACACCAGATGCGATATTGGCAGCAGTACGCGCACCTGCTATGCCAGCGGCTGGTGACGAAGCAAAAGACGTGATGGTTATAACTGACCCTGTATCCAACCTGAGTTTCCAGGTCGCTCTTTATGGTGACTATAGGCAGTCTAGGGTTGAAATAGGTCTTGCGTGGGGGCAGAGGTCTATCAATCCACAGCACAGCGTGGTATTGCTGGGCTAAACTAACAAAAGGCAAGTGTCTAATAATGGCACTTGCCTTTTAATTAAAGGGGCTATTATGAAAGAACTAGATATAAAAAAAATAACAGAGGCTTTACAAAATACATTTGAAGCAAAATCCACTGTTGTTTCTTTTAGGGAATTGAAAAAAGGAACCAACCACAAAGGTGTTCCCATATCGTTTCCCGGTAACGAAAAAATAGATGCATCTGTGTTATTGATATCAGAACGATATAACGCATATGCAGGTAAACCCATAGCCGTATGCGAAAAAGAAGCACCACGCTATATTATGTGCGCTATGGAAGTGCCTTTATACCGTGACGCTATTGTTTCTTGTGGGAAAGAGTTGACTGTGCGATGTGATACCGTGGAAGATATTGTCTTAAAAGACAATTCTGGTAAAAACAAAATAGGATACAGGATAATTCCAGTAGACCTTATCGCAAAAGACGGCACCGTTATTGGCGAAGTCGTTACAGAAAAAAAGGAAGCAAAAGTTGACGGAGATGAAGAAACATCTGGCGATGGTGGCGATACTAAAGGAAAAACTACGCCATCTAAAAAGAAGCCTAAAAAAGGAAGCAAAGGCAGCGAAACGATCGATGAAGAAGTCCATGAAGAAATTAACGAAGATGGAGAAATCGATGAAGATGCTGGCAAAACGGACATTGAAGACGAAGAAGGTGACGAATAGTTTGTCACTTTAATTTTAAAGAGGGGTGTTATAATGCGATTGGTTATAGAAACGGGTGCGGGCTTGCCTGACGCTAATTCTTATATATCTGAAAAAGATGCGATGGATAACCTTCTATCGTCTTTACAGGAACAATGGAATGGCTTTACACCCGATGAACGAATTGATCGCCTTATAACAGCCACACAATACCTAGACCTATCATTCAATTGGATAGGTAGTCAAAAGAGTTTAGAGCAGGGACTTTGTTGGCCACGCACCAATGTAATATATCAGGGACACACAATACCTGATAACGTGGTGCCCAAACCGATAAAAAGAGCAGTTTTAATGCTTCTACAACTTACTTTTGATTATGGTATTGAAATTATAAAGCCTAGCACAGAAACGCAGGTGAAGAAGGAAAAAATAGGCGCGTTAGAAACAGAATACTTTGCGCCGTCCGAAACGATAACTAGTTATGGTACAGCGTTTGCTGATATTAACAATTTGCTGGCAGGTTTTTATTCTACTTTGACAAAAGGAAGTGGAGTACAAACAAGCGATGTGGTACGAGCATGACACCACAGAGTGCGATGGCGATGGTGCGCCGCTTTACCGATAAGTATGGTGTTAGAATTACTTGGCAGCAGATGATGAGAACAGAAAATAGCCGTGGAATAGAAATATTTGAGCCGAGTGGATCGGTACAATCGGCGATAGTTTTGATTTTGAAAGAGAAGTTTACAGTGATAACATCTATCGAAGTTTCGATTGGATTATCACAAGATTATACAAGATACGTTTTGGCGTTGCCGAGCGTAGACTTAAAAAAAGATATGGTGATAACAGATAGCCATGGAATGAAATGGAAATTAGGAACGGTGGACTGGTTTGATGTGGGCGGGGTTCCCGTAGCAAAACAAGCGCAATTGATGGGGGTTATATAATGCAGAACTTATACGTTGTTTATAAAGGAAACGCCACTGGCGTATACATGAATAAATACGAAGAAATAGTCAATCCTAAAATGCAGGGATTTTTTCACGCACGTCCTAAAGCCGTGCAATTTGCACAATCTATAGGTAAGGTAGCAGGTAACACTATTGTATTATTACAATCGCTAAACTTTAAAGACGGTCGCCTATATGTTACTTCGTTTGGGTCTGGCGATAATCAAATGACTGAAGCGGAATGGAACGCATCTCCATTCCCTGGTGGTGAAGTAGAATGGAACGATATATTAAATAAACCAGATAAGTTTCCACCAGAGGCACACCGACACCCCACATCAGAAATAGATAACTTTGACGTATACATAAAGGCAGCGATTGACTACCACAATATGGACGAATTAAATAACGCACATCCAGCAATCAGAAAAATGGTAGACGATTTAGAGTTTATCGTGGACGGCGATATAAATACGGACACTGGTCTTGTCCGATTTTTTAGAAGGAATGGATCTGTTTTATCGTTCAATATGTACGAAGGGGCATTTACAGATTTAAAATATGACCCAGACACAAAAGAATTGGTTTTTATAAAGCATGATGGAACAGAGGTAAGAATACCCGTAGCCGATTTTTTTGAAGACTACAAAGGAAGCGCGGGAGAACAAGTAGATATAGTCATTGATAGTGGCAATATAATCCGCGCTATTCTTAAAAATGGAACGGTTACTAGATCAAAACTAGAACAGGCAATTATTGATTCATTAAATAAAGCAGATAGTGCTTTACAATCTTTTACAGAAACAGACCCCATTTATTTAGCGAATAAACCTTTTATTGCGTTAAAAACAGATATACCAGATATTACAGGGCTTGTAACCAAAGAAGAGTTTACAGCAACCGCCATGCAGTTTAATAACGCTATAAATGAGTTATGGGAGCATTGCAGACGATTAGAAAGACTGGGTTCATGGGCAGGTACCTTTGACAACCTAGCAACGCCACAGCAACCAGGCAATACTATAGTACCGACTAACTTTAGTGACATATCCGATCTAACTATTAACGATTATGTCCATGTGCGTTTCGATGAAACACAAAACGGCGCTTCTACGCGATATGTAATAGATCAAATAATACCTGGATCACCGTTAAGTTGGAAACTTGATCTGATATTCTCTTCTGACGCTACCGATAAAGCCGATAAGGTTGCCGGAAACGTAAACAACCATTTGGCGGCATTAGATCAAACGGGAAACTTAAAGAGCAGTGGCAAGTTAGTATCTGACCTAATAGACAGACCAGAAGTAGAAACCATTGTAGAAGATGCGATGGATGAACACAATAAAGACGAAACCGCACATCCAAATAAAGCACCTAAAAAACATGATAGTACTCTTCCAGAATACGGTGAAGCAGGTAACGGAGTATTTGGGCATGTAAGGTATCACCCTAATTTAACAGCAAGTAACCAATTAAATAACGCGATGCCCTACCATCATCACGGATCGGGTAGTGAATCCTCACGTATCTATAATTTAAATGTTGATTATTCAAGAGCGGGTTTTTATGCTCTTTATAATCCACATTGGGAAAGCAACGGTTTTCCGCCCGATTGGCCATGGAGTAATGAAGGAACCTGTATTTTGTTAGTAGTCCCAATGTACTCAACAGCATACACCTACCAAAGAATAGTTAGACGAAACGGCGAAACTTGGTGGAGAATATCGTCGTCACAAACTGTATGGAGTGTTTGGACTAGAGAGGCTTCATTCGTTCCCGATGCAGGTAACCCAGCAGCAAATCACAAATATGCAATACCAGCAACCTATATCACAGAGGCGACAACCGTCAATTTAAATGAGTTAGGACACTCATCGAAAACATTGGTATATAATAATCCTTTTGGTATGTCGGGCGCGCCAGAAGATTGGGGCGCAATGGAAGGTACACAAAATGCCTTTGTAATAGAAATAATCCAGGCTGGCAACAATAGAAGTTTGCAAAGGATAACTAAAGCAGCAACAGGCAGGACGTGGACAAGAACGCAAGCAGGAACTTCCACCAATCCTACATTCACATCGTGGAAAGAAACAGCATTTTTAGCACCTGCCACACTACCATTTGACTTAAACCGTGTTATGATGGCACTACCCTTTAGTCCGTTAGTCGATTTAGATGACTTTAATGAAATCACACGGTTAGGAGTTTATTCTATTCCAAACGTACACGATGACGCAATAAATGCCCCACCTGTAATGGGAGAAAGTGGCGGCGAACTCCGCGTATTTAATATCGGCATTGGTGGTACTGGAAATATTGCTCAAGAGTTTACTTGTATCAATGGAGAAGGTACTTACTTTAGAAGACGACAGAATAATGCTTGGGGTGGTTGGAGAAAAACATTACCATTGTTTGATAGATTACAAGATAGCCTACCCTTATACGGTGGTCAATATGGATATTTTAGGGAACGAGCGGCAATGTTTAGTTGGCATGATAACGCCATGACCTTCCTAGAAACGGACTTGAACAATTTTATAAATACAGGCACCTTTGTTATTCAACGCGTTCACGAGTTTAGTAAAAACTTTCCAAACGATTATGGCATTATACAGGCGATGAACAACGGGTGTATCATAGAGGTGACAGAGTTTATTGGGACTGGTGGTTCTCTGCTACAAACACTAAAGAAACAAAATGAATTTTCTACTTGGTGGCGTTTTAGATTAGGCACTAATTGGCAAGCATGGAAAAAGATAGAAGGCGGAACAGAAAACGATCCTACTGTTATCAATCTACCAGATTATATCCAGCAGACAGCAAAGGAACCATCGGACTACACTCAGCAGAATAAAATAACATTCGAACGATTTGCGCGGGCTGCTATGCAAATAGACGATAGCGAAAATAACATTGCCGAGTTTATTGTTACTACCTATAAAACAGGTGAACATCACCCGATAAAACAAGAAGCGATCCCAAACCCCTATACATTCAATACTCTACGCCCAGCAGACGAATGGGGAAGGTTCCGCTATTATCGCTTTGAAATTGACGGTAACAGATGGACACCGTGGATTAGCGAGAGCGACAGTATGCGCTTAACAACGGCTTTGGGCGGCAATAGGATGACGAAGCGTTGGGTTGACGGTCGGTCTTTCTATTGTTTGGTCGTAGAGGTATTTTCACCGTCAACACCTAACGTCTGGACTCAAATGAATTCATCGTTATATGATATGGATTTTGGTTTTGTTACAGGGCATATAGAACTTCAACAAGACGGAGCGCCGGCAGTAGACCTATTCCAGATAAACACAATTGATGGAGAAACGGGAGTAGGTATCCAGTGTCATGTAACTAGAAACGCTAACGGCAACCATGGCGCGATAAGAATGAAGATCAATGCCGATATACCACACCATTTAAAGTTTATTAACAGACCTATGAAACTAATAATTGAGTACGTTAAAAAGGTGGGGGCTTAATATGGCAAAAGATACAGGTGGAATTATTATTCCAAACACAGACCTGGGCGACATCACACTGCCTAAAAAAAGCGCATGGGTTATTTTAGAGGATTATCAACTTATACCAACAGAGGGAACGGACACTTCATCGGTCACCAAAACGCATTACATGGACGATTTTAGCGGTGCAGAAAAAGACTATAGTGAATTTTTGGTAGAGGAAATGGGACAAGACCATGACCGCCTATACTTAAAGTCGAAGTCAAAGTTGGAACTTCGATATTTTAACCCAAACGCAAAATATGAAGTAGTATTCCATTATAGCGGAATGGGCGATAATGCGCATGGAAGTTTCAAAGTCATGCCTAACGGCAATGTTTATACAAATATTAACCATACTATGGGCGGTGAATATACTACCCAACTATGTGTAGACGAAGGCTTTATTGATATCACGGGTAACCTTAGAACAGGATACATGGCCATAGCATACGATTATATCGTGGAAATATCGTAAAAGGGGATAATATGAAATTGTTTTTTGTTTATGCTGGCAATCAAACCTCTAGCGGATGGGTAGACCGATTGAGTGCCTTAGATGGTTATGAAGTTGTAGCAGCGTTCCCTATACGCTCAGAAGCCGTGGAATATGCGCTAAAAATAAAAGAAAGAGGTGTGGTAGTTGTAGAGCGTTCTTTTTTTCTACAAACGGGTGACGATAATAACTTAATATCGGAGTGCGAATTTGATAGAGGTGTAGGTGATTGTCCTACTTGTGAAGAAGGTGACGGCGGACAATTAGAATTGCCGATTGAAGAAGACGATGGCGTATTGAGAGGCACTGCTTCTATTTTCGGTATTCCCGTGGATGATATTGGCGTATTAAAGGCAGATGTATCATTGAATGGGTCAGGCGTTATCCGCTATACATGGTTCTATTCTCACGACGGTTTATATTGGGATGCTATCCCACAAGATAGCGGTTTTCAAGGTTTCTCTGTCTTACAATTGCGTATGGATTATCTTATAGGCGCATATATCCGCGTAGTAGTTACTAGAGATGGGATGTTGGGCGAAGTCTGTTCAAAAGAAACCGTGCCTGTTATAAAAAGAGATGAAAACACATATCCTGTAATTCAAGGCACCGTGTCTATAAAGGACAATATACAAACTATCAAAAGAGGTGAAACACTTGAAGTAGACCTATCGAAAGTAGAAGGAACTGAGGGGCTACGTGCCTTGTGGTTTTACATATCTTTTGAATATTTAAATAGTGGCGATACTAGTATAATCTATCCTATCGAAAATAGTGAGGGCTTTACATATACGGTCGAAAATTATATCGGCATAGGTTCGATCATAATGGTAGGCGTGATGAAAAAAGATCACGTCGGTTATCTATCGTCTTTCTACGTACAAGTAATTGGATAAAAGGGGGTTACTATGCCTTTAGCAGAGGATGTAGGACAAAAAGAGATGATAACACTCAGCATGGGGTTGTTTACTACGAAAAAAGAAAAAGATGGGAGTATGGTATATTTTCGCGACGGTAAGCAGGTATGCGTTTGTGGTGCAGGTGTAGAGCCGATCGCTTTTTTAGATCATCCACCCGACGAAAAACTACCAGATCAATTGCTAGGAACAATTAAATTAGTATCAGGTAGCCCAGACAATTACATAAGAGTAGGTGATACAATAAAGCCTCAAGTAGATTGTTGTTGTGATGGCGATTGTATGAAATACGAATATTTTTGGAACGATCCAGAAACAGGTGAGTGGACAAGTTTTCACGGAGTGGCACCAGAAGGAATAAAACTAACAGCGCAGCATCGCTTGCGTTATTTTTACGTCAAATGTACATGTGATTGCCATTGCGAGTGTTTACAAAGTGATCCAGTCGGTCCAGTCTATCCAAAAACATACGAAACAGGTGACCCATGGCACCTAGACGAAGTTTGGGAAGATCATTACAAAAGACCGATAAAAGAAGAAGGTTGATTATGAAAGATACCACAATATGCGAAAATATGGCGGATAGAGCGGATATGGAATTGCCACCAATGCCAGGCGAAACGCCAAAACAAACAGCACCAAAGAAGTCCGTAGAAAAACCTTTTGTAGTTTATATAAAAGGTAAGCCCACAGAATTAACTAGCACTGAGGCGATTAGTGTAATGGGGCAGATAATTAACATAATGTCGTTTTACGACCAATATCAATAAAAGGGGGTAGTCTATGCCGTCAGTCGGTGCAAAGTCCATTTGCCAAAATATTAAAAACATATTTGACTCACGACGGCAAGAAGCAGAGGTCATTGCTGCTGAGATGGCAAAAGAAGCCCTGGATATTTTCCGTTCACGGCAGTTTGCATCTGACCACAAGCCTGGTAAAAAAATAAAAGCAGACAGTTCATCTTTAAAAGCACGTGCTATGAATTATGCGGAAGCCAACGCAGGGGGTACCCCCAAAACCAATTATGGTGATGCGTGGATTAACCGTTCTTTTAGAGCGGCGCGCACGGTATTCCCATATCACGATAGCGATGAAGAGTTTGTATGTTTTGGGTTATACCACACTATGTCCTACGGAGTTTATTTGGAATTGGCGCACGGTAGAAAATATGCGATATTGGAGCCGATTGTGCGCGGATTATCGGATGAGTTTATAGAACGGGTGGGGGCATTATATGCTGACTAATACGATTATAAAAAAACTAAAAGAAGGCTCCATCAAAAATGTTTTTCTATTTTCGGATATAGAAGAATATCCTGAGCCACCCTATGTAATTGTAAGACCTGTGGCAAGTAGTGGGGACAGACGTGAAATAAAAATAATGGCATACCATTCAAGAGGTAGAAGTAACGAATTGTCTGTATATATTATGAACGAAGTAAACAAGTTATTAGGTGACGAAGTACATGACACAGACGGTAGCCGCTATAAATTAGTAAAGAACGGATATACAGATATCACGGCAATTACAGACGATAACTGTTATTTCATGGAACGCTCTTACTTAGTGCCGACGTTGGGAATGGAATAAATGGAATATTGTTAATATTCCTTTAGGATATTTGTTTGATATTTTGATTGGGGGGTTGATTATGATCAATCGAAAAAGTAGATTTGCCACTGAGGGTATAAGATTCCAGCGGCATAATGGGGACGGTACTATTCCAACCCCACATCGGTTCGTAGGTTTTGCACACACGGTAGACTTGCGAAAGGTTTTGAGTGGTGGGCGCGGTTCCTTGTCTATTCAAATAGACTCAGATCCAAAACTTACTAGAGTTTTAGATTTTTCACATGCACAAAATCTAGCACGTGTTACTGTCAACGAAGCACTTATAGCATTGGAAAAACCTGCTACAGAGTTCCCTGACATTAGATGGGAAGTTGACACATACACTGGTAGAATTAGGGGTGGATATAATTCTGGAACTGCTACCGTTTTGGAAATGCAAGTACAGAATAACACAGGCGCGGTTGTTATTATCCCTGCTGACACCTATGCGCTGGACTACGAAGGTGAAGAATTTAGGTGCAACCTTACGAACGCAGTAACCATCGAAGATACAAATAGTACCAGAATGAGATTTATTGCCATTCATCTAGGCAAGCAAGAACTACTGCCAGCGGTGAATGAGATGGTAAATCTGTTATCTATTACACCGTTATTGCCAATGACCAACCATCCAGATTTTTTCGCACAATATACGGTTGTCGCGCCTGGGTCTGAGCCGGATCGCGTTCCACAGATTATACAGGTAACTGGAGAATTGGCGGCAGCGATGGACTTTGGAAACTGTATTGCACATGGTGGAAACGGATTGGAAGTTATATCTTTCTTTGAAGATCAAACTATTTCAATCGGTCTACCTAAAGACATCAAGGACAAAGAAGAAATTGACATTGAAGGTGCCAAAGGTTCTATAACTAGAATGGTTATTGGTGCTATGGTACAGGGTCTATCCCCGGTCGTTACTCTCAAACAGAAAGATTATAACCTGTTAGAGTTAATACAGGGCGGTAAACTAGATCGCACAAAAGGAACGTATGAGCCACCATTGTCAAAGGATGCTGACCCGCCATCGTTCTGGGCAGAGATATTTTCGGGTGTTTATTCTCAAGGAAGTAATAAATTATCCGATACAGCAGGATATGAACGGATACTCTTACGTTCTTGTATTGGTATTGAAGCGGACGTTCCTATTGAAGCAAAGGCGTGGGCAACTTACGCATTTAATCTAACTGCCACCGAATACACAGATGAAACAGGTGTATCTTTAGCAGCATGGCAAGAACAGTCAATGACCCTTGAGGACTTTGACGCGCTTAAAGTAAAAGAGGTAAGTAACTGATGAAAAAGAAAGAAGGCATTGCTCAACAAATAGAACTTGCTCTTGATAAAAGACTAAAGGGAATAGTCACATTTAATGACAATGCCTCTTTCATCGGTTATAATCCGTTAGAAAAAATTAGAGGGAGCCTCTACAATTGGGTAGAGGTTCCTTTTAACGGAGTGGGTGTATTTTGCCAACTGCGTTGTCCGTCTGCTCTACAATTACAGCAATGTGGTGATGTTACTAATATCGTAGCAGAAAAACAAAAAAGCGGTGAAGATTTTACACTTGATGAAATTGCGGATATACGCAATTTTCAAGAAAATCTATGTAAATTAGTGTTCAATATACCAACTTACGACAATATCGCCACCTTAGTAGGCAACTTTGACTTTGTGGTGTCCGATAAGAAAAAGCAGTTGGAAGAACTTACGAAACGATATGAAGAAAATAAAGCAAGTATGACAGAGGTACAAAAACAGATACTTGACAAACAGATAGAAACTATCGAATTACAATTGGCTTATATTTTGCCTGATGATACTATGTCTTTTATAGCCTATTGGGCTATGGGTAACGATATATCAGATATTAAAAAAATTACACATGAAAACTTTTTAAGGGCTGCTAGTCTAGCCCGTGCGCATAATAAAGCGCCATCTGATTATATACAAGGAAGGTTCACCGATTTTAACAAACAAGAAATAGATGCACATGCAATTGCGGTGTTAGAAAAACATCTAGCAGATCAAAGGATAGCCAATAGTGGAAAGTTTCGTTGGCTTTTAGGTAGTCGTAACAAAAGGGGTTAATATATGGCGGTTGATGCTGGTACCGTATTTGCTGAGGTACGTCTACAATTAAACCAACTACAGGGTGACATCACCAAAATGGAAGCGATGTTCAAACAAGTAGAAGCCGATGCCGACAAAACATCTAAAAACACCAAAACAAAATTTGAGATAATGGGTAAGGACGTTGGCAAAGGACTTGACGCATTGGGCAAAACTACTGTTGGCGGTTTTGCTAAAATGTTTAAAGGACTAGAGGGCGCGATAAAAGCGGCACCCGTTGTTGGTCTTATCTTATCCATTGTAGCCACCGCAAAAAAAGCATTTGAAAGTATTAACAATTGGATTAACGAAACATCACAGGCATATGCGGAACACCAAACATCAATATTAAAAATGGAAGCATTGGTTCAAAATGTAGGTGCCGCTGCGTGGACTTCATCTAGGGAATTACAAGAATTAGCAAAAAACGTAGCCCGCGAAACAGGTGTGGCTACTAAAGACATAATGGACGTACAAACGCAGTTATTATCATATACATCTATTACAGGTGATATGTTTGAAAGAGCCGTGCGTGGGGCTAGCGATGCTGCCGCCGTTATGGGCGGTCAAGCATCTTCACAGATTAACGCATTAGCCAACGCCTTAGAAAATCCAATTAGAGGCATGACTTCACTATCTAAACAGGGATTTGTGTTTGATGAGCAGACTAAAGATTTAGTTCGTACTTTGGTAGAAGAAGGCAGAGTTTTAGAAGCCCAGGTCATTATAATGGAAACATGGGAAGAGTCATACAAAGGGGCTGCTACTGCCACCAGTACTTTAGAAAGTGCCCAACAGGCATTAGCAGCGGCTGAGGAACGATTGGCATTGGCACAGGGAAAAAGAAACGAAGTAGTAAAAATAGCAGCAGTGGAAAGAAAAACTGCACGGAAAGAAGCGCGCGCGGATTTTGTAGAATTAAGAAATGCCATCGCCGATGCAGAAAAAGCCGATTATTCAAACCACATCGCAGAAATAGAAAGACTGCGCGATGCCGTAAGGGAAGCCAAAAGTGAAGAACAATTATTGGGTGCCCAGGAATTACTAATTAAAGCCAATTTTGAATTTAACAGAAAACAGGCGAGTGATCAATTATTATTAGTGCAAAGGGATATTAAAGACATAGAAGCGCGTACCATTGATGCTGGATATGCGATGGACGAATATAGCCAAAAAGCATATGACGCATTAAAAAAGACAGAAAATCAATTGGTTAGAAACATAGATGCTATAGATGCCGATATAAAAAAAGCAAACGATGCCGCCTCGGAACGCGCAATGAACACTACCATAGAAGAAGCACAATTAGTAGAAATAGGCACATTAACAGACAAGATACAAGAAACAGAACAAAAAAGAGCGGATACAATCGCGGATATTGCTAAACAACAAGAAGAAGGTTTGATCACGGTAGAAGAAGCCGCCAAAGCCACAGAGAGTGCTGAGAGAGCAGCAGTCAATTCTTTAATTAGTTTGCATACACAGGTTGGTAAAATAAAAACTACACAAGAAGGATCCATCAAAGAACAAGCAAGAGTTATAGACGAACTAAACGAAAAAATAAGAGGCACTACGCGAAACATAGCAGAACTACATGCAGAAATAGCCGCCGGTCCCAGACGAATAAGTGGTGAACAATTCAATGCAGCGTTAATAGAAATAGAAAATCAAATACAACGTACACAAAGGGCGTTAACCACTATGTATAACGAAGGGATAATTGGTGAAGAAGAATTATCACAAAAATTACAGCAAGCGGACGCTGCCGCCGCTAACGCTGCTAAAAGTTTATTGACGCAGCATGATATATTAGTGAGTGGTAACGAAGGCTTTTTTACCCGTATAAAAGCATTAACCGATTTAGACGATGGACATAAACAATATGCTGCTACTGTAAAGCAAGAAGAATCACTATCTAAAATCTGGGAAGATTTTGACTATCAAATAGCGAAAATTACTAACGACACACAGACCTTGTCTGAGATAGAAAAAAAGAGAGCATTGGACGCTATCAAAAGTCAAGAAGGTTATCTGGGTGCAAGTGAAGAAGTACAAAAACGGATAGAAGAACGATTTGAAGAAGTGTGGAAAGCAGCACATAAAAACAACCCATGGACGATGTTACAAAGTGGAGCCGAAACATATGGAGCCTCTGTGAATTCTGTAATTGATGCTGGTATGGGCTTGTGGGTGGCTAGTATTAAAAGAGAAAACGAAGGTATACAGAGAGAATTAGAAAATAGGATAAAAATAGAAAAAGACATTTTAAAAAAGGAATATAAAGAAACTACTACATCAATGACGGATTTATACAAACAAAAGCAAAAAATGTATAATGCCGACCTACAAGCCAAATTATTTGCGATGGGTCTTGCCATAGCCGCAACTGAGGAGCAGTACGAAGAAGAATATAGATTAGCCGTAGAAAGTGGGGATCATCAAAGGATATTTGAAGCAGAAAGTAATCTAGTAAAATTCCAAATGGAAGAAGAGCATAAGGCTTTGATGGAAGAATTAGAGAAACAGCATAACGAAGAAATGGAAAATATATCACAAGCCCACGACGATGCTCAAGCCTTACTAGATCAAGAAGCCGCCGACAAAAAAGCACAATTGGAATACGAAGTGGCGATGGCAGAATGGAAACAGGCAAAGGTATCTGCTGCTGCTAATGCTGCCCTAGCAATAGTTTCTTCTATGAAAGCAGGTTGGCCAGTAGGTGCGGTGCTTGCCGCTCTAGCAGCCGCCGCCGCTGGTTTACAATTAGCCACGTTAGAAAAAAATAAACCACAAAAGTTTAGCACGGGTGGTATTGTTGCCGGTAGTTCCTTTAGGGGTGATATGGTACCTACTATGCAAAATAGCAGGGAAATGGATTTAAATATGGGGCAGCAGAGAAACCTTTTTAACGCTATCAATAACGATGAGTTGGGTGGCAATAATACACCGATGGTTAATGTTACAGTGCCTGTCTACCTAGACGGTAAGATTATAGCCACCAGTACAGCAGATTATGTGAATCGTAGACAAGTAATAATCAGACAAAGGAGTATGGCATGAGAGTATATCCAGTTAACGCTCTACCCGCATTTTACCCCGTATCAGACGATATACAAGCCTACGCGCGTATCACCGATATATATAATAATTATATTGAATATACCGTGGACTTCGTAGGGAGCAATATATTGATAACAGGCAACGCTCTAGACGATGCACCGCTGGTGAATTCAATTATAATAGGGAATATATCGGGCGCGGATTATGGACATTTCAAAGGCTATGCGGCAAATGGTGATTTACTTATTGATAACGATTTTAAATTAGGTGACATAGAAAAACAGGGCGATTATTTAAATATAATCCATTTTTTAGATGCTTCCCAACGTCTAAAAGATGATTTATTTATTAGGACATTTGAGTTGAATATTAAATTATTTAACGGGAGTATGTCCGATATAAAGATTGGATATTTATATATCGGAGCATGTTGGGAATTGCCCCGATTTGGTATGGAGCCAATAGAGGGGTTACGTCTTATGGGAGAGGGGGCTGAGAGAACGTCCAGTGGACAGGCGATTGGTGTGCCTGTGGAGCCTTTAAGGTCTTTTTCTACTGTTTATACAGCATTAAAAAACGAAGAAAAAAAACTAATGGATAATTATACGCAGGCAGTGCAAACAATTGTTCCGCATGTAATTGACCCTTATCCTAAAGCGCATGAAAAACTCTTTCCCTTTTTCGCAACTATCGAAGCGTATGGAGAAAAAACAAAAAGAGATAGCCAGTTCCGTTGGGACTTTGATATTAGTTGGTTAGAAGCGAGGTAGAAAAATGGCGGTGTTAATAAATAGACCCGTAGATAGTAACCCTGATACTATTGCGTGGCAAATACTACTCAATAGAGTAGATAGAGTATCAAACGGATGGGGAATTGTAGACTTTACAGAAAAACAATCAGAAGCAGTGCCTTTAATAATGGCTGGAAGTCGTTTTGAATTAAATGGTTCTTATTGGGAATGTTTACAAGATGAAGTGATAGAAGAATGGACTAACACTCCATATGGATGGGTGTATGCTTATGCGGTACCTAACCTAGATAATACTTTAGTACGTTTTATTTGGAGTAATGAGAAGCCCGTTTTTAGAGTAGATCGCGGTGGATATTTTCACCCTACTAGAAACGAAAGATGTATTTTATCCGCGCGTAAATCGACTGAAAGTGGATGTTTGTGTAAAGCCTTGTATGGTGTGCGTGGTATGCAATATCAATTGGGCGCAAATACTAGGGATGCTGTATTGATTTTAAACACAGAGCAGGATATTACTATACCCGTAGAAGCCGGATGGTACAGAATAAGTGGACGTGGTGGAATAGGTGGAAGAACTGGCACATCTGGACAGGGCGGTGACGATGGAAGTACAGGCGTTGGTTATACAATCAACTTAACATTTACGCAAGGCAATCCACCACAACCAACGTCGTGGTCTATTGCAAAAGGCAGTATCACGCACTCAGCAAGACAAGGCAGGGCAGGACTCAATGGTGGAACCGTACCAGCCCCCGTAGTACCAGTAATTCCACAACGCTCTGTGTGGCTGGACGAAGGAATATTAACTGTTATAAAAGGGCGTGCCGGTAGAAACGGTAGCAATGGCGGTTCTGGGTCTGCTGGTACAGCAGGTATTAACTCTCAAGCCGATTTAGATTATCCGTACAAAGGACGTGCTGCTGGAGGCTTTGGCGGTTATGGTGGAGTGGGGATGAAGGGTGAAACTGGAGAACCTACTATGTTTTTTAATAACGGAAAATTGATTGGATATTTTTACGGCGGTGATGGAAGTGGTTACGCAACGCGAGGCAGACCAGGACAGCATCAAAATTTTCTTACAGGTATGGCTTCTTCATCAACAGCAGCAACAGTAATAGAGTATCATGTAGCAACATCGCAGGACTTAGGATCGTCACCTTCTGGTGCAGACGGTAGTAATGGGAGTTCTTTATTAAGCACCCGTGAAACAGATAACTATACAATTACTTTATATGCTATGGGATATATATAACATGATAGTAAATGAAGTACCTGTTTTACTGGTTGGTAACTTATCCGAAACCAACTTGTTATTTACAATGGATGTGTCACCTGTTTGGCGTTGTCGTCTTTGGGTCAATCCTGTTATACGCTATCTGTCATTTATGGTGATGCCTGAGGACGATGAGTATAACAGACAAACGATTGATATAACAGGCGTAAATATTAACTATATGGATTATCATCAAATGTATACGATGTATGATTGTCGAAACACTGCCGGTTCTTATTTTATCGACCCAGAGGAGCCATCCCAATTATATGTGCATTTTATAGACCATATACAACCTAACACCACTTTAGAAATAAGGGCAGGTGTTTTAACAGGTTTTTCTTATGGTCAATCTACATTAACAGGCAATATAAAAACGTACCCATTACTTTTAGATTTTCCTCAAGTAGAAGACATAGCAGACCCGATGATTTATCAAAAAATGGCGTTCTCTTCTGGCGATGCTGTTATTGATAATAGCGGCGGTATTTGGGATGAGATGTTGACATTATTTGGTACCGATGCCACTCTAGCCTTAGCGCATAGAAACGGCAGCCTAGAAATTATTAGAACATTCTTTATAGAAAATTATAAAATAGGAATTAAACAAACCACATTATCACTACAAGATAAAAGGGCGCGGTTATCTGCTAAAGCACCCAACCAATTATATACGTTAGAAAAATATCCTTTTATAAATGAAAATCTAGTAAATAAAGTAATGCAAGATGCTTATGGATATTGTCGTGGCATTCCTGGGATTTGTTTAAACCGTAGACAATTATATGCTAGAGGTACGGTACAGCCTTATTTGAATTGGTATGATTTTAGGTTTGCCCGGTCTTTGACAAAAATAGAACAAATATGGGTAGAGATGAGTGGCACTTGGACACAGGTCTATCCAGGGCTAGGAATACCGGGCAATGCAGGATATCAATCCACTAATCCGCAAATGCCCCAGTTAGTACTCACAGACACAAGAGGGAACGAAACTGGACGAATAGCCTTAAATAACGCCGCTCTATTACAAGATGATTATCCTTTAAATGATGGAAGGGTTGCGATATACTGGTCACAGTGCATGAAAAGAAACGAATCAGGAAGCGCGATAGAATATAGAAACGGTGACGCTAATCCTGTAAAGGCAAATGGATATTTTGTAAATAAAAATAATGCTTCGGAAATTATTAGAGATATAATGGATTTTTATGGAAACATTCCTTATGTACCTTCCTATTATAATTTGAGAAAATGGGAAATAGAAATGGCACATACGCCGCATATTATCGGGATATTTTTAGAAACAGCGGACGATGTTTGGTCGTGGATAGAAAAAATACAAAATGGTGTTTATATGGGGGTACAATTAACGATAGAGGGTGATAAATATTCTGCCCGAGTAGACCACCCTAACAGAGCGCCGTCCTTCAATATACATTGGACAGAGATATTAAATAAAAATGAATTAGAGCCGGAACTGTCCTCTGAATTTTATGGGACAACTGCCTTAATAAACTACTCACCCGATTTTAACGAAGGTGAATATTTGTCTGTGTTTACTGATGAATTTAGATTTAGTATTTTAGATATATATAAATATGATAAAGAATTAGAAATGGATACTTATTTGAAAGAAAGAGAATTTGCTGAGGCAAAGGCTAGTATGATTGTTTCCCCTTTTGCAGAGCCACAGCCAATAATAAGAAATGTAGAAATAGCAGGATACCACTGGGACGATCTACAATTATTTTCTATAGGCTTTATAGACATGACTAATTCTATGCCACGACAAATGCGTATATTTCAAAAATACCTAAAAGATCGCGAATTTTTGGGCAAATTGCGTGTAAAGGTGTTGAAAGTGGCTAGAGATTTACAACAACAAAAAACGATAGTAGATTTAATGCGATGTGAAGAAAATAAATATGCACCCGAATGGCGACAACCGCAAATAGAGGGTTTTGTTATTATCGAAGGTATAATGTTTGTTGGAGAGATTTTGTCTTTGGTTTACGATCTTAGTGGAGAAGGTCAGATTTATTTTCAATGGTATAGATTAAGAGGCACAGAATATACACTAATCCCTAATGCCGTGATGGCAACTTACAGATTAACCGAAGCAGATCATCAATATCAAATAGCAGTAAGATTAAGCAGGGGTATATTGGAAGGATTTATTGAAGGTGTGCGTGAAATTGTTAAAGATAATATTAGGGGTACTGTAAATATAGTGATGTTGGACAACACAAGTGTTTTTCCGCCTCAAAATCCTGTTCCTGGTGGAGTCATAGTGGGTACTATAGAAGTACATAATCTAAGTGGTGGAACTATGTACCAGTGGCAGAGATCGTTAAACGGTACTGATGATTGGTTGGATATTAATGGGGCTACTAACGATAGATATGCAATAGCAAATAACAATAATAGTCGAGGTCATTATCGTCTGCGCGTTGCCAGTGCTTATACAGAAGGATATTTATACAGCAGTGTATCAGGTATGCTTGATGCAATAACATCGGTTATATCTTCCATAACACTGTCATCCATGCAACCAGCATTTGGCCAAGACCTTCGTGTCACAATAGTTACTACTATTCCAGAAGATATACAAAAAAGTTATTCGTTTCAAATGCGTTTGGGTGATGCAGCGGATACATATGAAACCTTTAGGGCTATGGTGACCAGGGAAAATACAACTTCTATTGTGGTACCACTAATAACATCAAATAGACAAATTCGCGTACAGATAGCAACACGCTTTCATATAGGAACTAATCATTCACAAACAACAAATTATGTAGTTCCGAACGGTACCCGCAATTTTTATTTTACCGATAACGATCAAGGGTTTACTAATGCGTCATATCAGGGTTCAAATCAGGGATCATACCAAACACGATTGGTGGAATGGTGGGATGCTAATGTTAGTGGATGGTTGCTACGCGTTTATAATCCACCTGGTGGATATGGCGGTATATTATCGCCAATTTTAAGTACCAGTTCTATTTATGTCACTCGTGTACATGTTAGAATTCTTGAAAAGCGATTAGAGCCATCAAATTTATTTGCACCTATAATAGTTGAAATAGCCTCAGAAGGCAACCCACGGATAGTACTGCGCAATTTTAGTAGAAACGGGATGATAGATCCACTTACAAATCTAATGTGTGAAAATCGCTACTATAATGTTCCCCCTGGCTCACAACGACTAATGTCCTCTGCCCGTGTGCATGTACTAATGGAATCAGGGCAAGCACAAACACAGGCTATTGTATATGTGGGTGTAGAATGGGCAAATGGAGAGGTACCTTACACATGAAAATAAATAACACAGAAATAGAAACAATTTGGATGATGGCTATTATTGGTGCCGTGTGTGTAATCGGGTTGGTGGACTTTGCCAAATGCTGGATAAGCGATAAAAAGAAGGTAAAATGGATAGTTTTTTTTATTAGTTTAATTATAGGAATTGTACTCAGTCCCTTAACAAGTCCTTTAATATCTACTATAATTATTATGTGGCTACTTATTTTGGCTATTGCTACTATTGCTAGAAATGCTATCGTAGACGGACTGCCTTCACTTATTTCTAAAGTGATGGGCAGTAATCAAAAATCAAATAGAGGAGAGTAAAAAATGGAAGCATTCATCAGCGCACCTTTGATTAAAGTAGTGGTTATTTGTTTTACTGTTTTATTATTAACTATTATTTCAATCATCGCTGCCAAAAACAAATGGTTCAAGGGTTTTGAGATTGGTAAACACGGTATTAAGATGGAAACCGCGCCATCAGAAGATGTTATCAATACAGAGTATCAAGGGGGGTTCCTACTAAACCAAATGAACGGACGTATACGCTCTTTGGATATGGAACTGACTAATTTTGCGATAGAGCAGAGCCACTATCTACGCAAAACGCTCACCAACAAATTGTCTAAACATATTTGTTGTAATGGAATACGCAGAGCCGTGTCCGCGGTGATAAGGTTCCCACTATACGATGCTTCACGTAGAAACGATTTTAAAACACAATTGAAGCCCGAAAATATAATGGGCTTTACGGAACGGCTCTTGAAAGAGATAACTACGGAGTACGAAGAATATAGTATCATACAGGACATGTCCAGATGTGTAATGGACGCTACTAAAAAATGTCCGTCACTTCCAGAAGTCCACGACATATCAAACACACTTAGCCATGAAGTACTTTGTAATTGGGCAGTCCCTATAAGAGAAATGACTATTGAGATATGTGGCAAAAAAATAAAGGTGTACGAAGAATATTTGGAAGCCTTCGACAAAATAGAAGATCAAGTCCGCCGTAAAATAGCAGAATACTGTATAGAGAAAAACAAGGGATACATAGAAACATTATCCAGAACACCAGACACACGCTTGAAAGAAGCGTAAAAATAAAATGGGGGTAAAAAATGAAGGAAAAAGCAAAAAAGATCATCGACATTATTAACGCGGTGACTTCAATGGCGGATGTGCAAGCACGATATCCAGATGCAAATGGAAACACAAACACCACATGGTGCAATCGCGCATTACACAGAATGTTGGTACGATTGAACGGTAGAGCAGAATTGATTATTAAACCAGAGGGTATAGGCTGGACAAGTGCCAACACGATGGTGACACTTGCTAGGCAAAACTTGACGCGCATAGCAGACGGCAAGGCAGCACAGGCGATTGCTAATGAAGGCGATTTGGCAATTGCTATGTCTTTTAATCCTGCCGGTTCGGGACACGTTGCTATAGTTTGTCCTGATGAAAACGTGTATGATGAGATGCACGGAGTACTTATTGGACAGGCAGGACTAGAGAACGGTATTATGACTTTAAGGCGCGGATTTGGAAGTTGGATGACTGTAGTGGAGTTTTACGCGGTTCCTTTTAAAACGGAGTAGAGAATGGAACGTGTACCTATCCAGTACTTTCAATTTATGATTTTATTAACGGCTATACTTCAATTGATGGCTACCGTTATATTTTTCTATAAGGAGAAAAAATGAAATGGAAAAAAATACTTTCGGTATTATTGTTATTTGTTTTATTGTGTCCCTATTCCTTATCGGCTCTGGGACATTCATCGGCTATTACATCCTTGGATCGGGTTCAAGAGATCGTGGAAGAATTGGCAGCGATACAGATAGAGAAAGACAACTACTTGAACAACTTGGAGAGTTTGAACGAAGAGAGCAGGATCGAATTAGCGCAGAGCAGGATCGAATTGGAAGAGAGAATAGCAGAATTGAACGAGAGAGAAAAAGAATTGAAGACGTTGAGAATCAACTTGCTGCTGTTCGGGGACTTGATAGACGATCGACAACTTTACTTGAACAACTTGGAGCGGAGATTGAGATTTTATCAAATTACTTGCGCGGTGTTAGCATCGGGCTTGATGACTACGATAATTATAGTGGGGGTGAGTAGATGAAGAATACAGATTATTTAAACCGTTTGAGGAACTGGCTTGGATTATTAGGAATATTGTTGCCTGTACTTAGTCTTTTATTTGGATTGGCTTTTGGCAGGTCTTTTAATCCTGCTGGTTGTTTTGCTAGCATATCTGCCACACATTACTCTGCACAATATCTTTTATTTGAAGGGTTGGTATTGGGTACAGGTTTGTTTTTATTGTGTTATGAAGGATACGATATAAAAGACAGATGGCTTTGCGTTCTGGCTGGGTCTGGTGCTATAATTTTATCTTTATTTCCAACTGATTTAATCGGAGCAGAAACGAGAAACTTTTTAATGCTACCACAAAGTGTTACCAATCCTATTCATCTATTTGGTGCGTTTCTTTTTTTCGGATGTTTAGTTTTTATTATCGGGGTGCAGTTTGTAAAAACATCAGAAGGGTGTACTGTGAAGCCCGGTACACCTAAATGGAAAAGAAATATTTTGTATAGGACATGCGCCATTGTGATGGCAGTATCTTTGATTATCGGTTTTACAATGCCCCTAATTAACGATTGGGGGTATTGGGTATATGCAGGTGAATGGATTGCACTTTGGGCTTTCGGGCTTGCCTGGCTTGTTAAAGGGGGTGCCTTGCCTCTTTTTAGAGTTTAGTTTTTAATGCGTAGGGGGTTTTTTATTTTAGCGGTGTTTTCAACCTTTTTCGCCGCTATTATAGCCCCCTACGCTTTTTTTATTTCTTAGGTCGTTTTACCCCCTTCTATGTCCTAAAATACGCGTGAGAAGGGGTCTAGGATGGACTTTAAAGGGGTTCAAAGTAAAAAGACACAATAAAGCCTGTCAGTCCATTCTAGGGGTGTTCTCGTGGAAAATAGGGAAAGCCCCCTAAACTACTTAACGCCTGTATAGTAAAACATTAAAAAACTTTCACTTTTTTTTGAAAGTTTTTCTAAAAAATACTAGACAATTCAACTAAAATGTAGTAGACTTTAATTATAAGGGATTTTGACTATCTCTTAAATACTAAATCAGCGGTTAAAAACCGCGTAAAAGGATGGGTGCAGATATGAAATTAAGTGATTATAAATATCAGCGCGTTTTTTGGTTTAATAACGACCCCTGGATTGGCGGTTACTATCTTGCATGTAACAAAAAAGGCGAGGTTCACAAGGACTTGTCAGGCTGTTTAGAAAAAGCCATGCGCAATAAAAACTATGTAGACAAGGGCGTTCATTCCGATAAGTCACTAACGGAACTGTTATCAAATGCGTAAAGATAAAAAAAGATCATCGTATGGAACGGCGATTGTAGACCGCTTTAATAAGTGCCGGTACTTCAAAACGCACAAAAACGAGTTGGTTCAAAAAGGGCGTTGGACATTTGAAGGATTTTTGATAGCAGAAAAAACAGAAGAAAGAGGCGTGGTAGTTCATTGGAATACAGGCAATCTAAACAGAAAAAGGGTACTAAAGCGCATGAAGGCTATTACCCGATTTTACGGGGTTCCTGTTCCGATGGAAGAAGATGGATGGATAACCGTAAAGGCTGGCAAGCCGTCAAAGCCTTTAGCACTTGATGAAGCCCTTAGACTTGCACGGCATTTATTTTATTTTGAAACTGCTGCCGATGTGGATGAGTCTGTTTTTTACGAGATATTTATCAGGTTTTTACATGCGGGAAAAACTAAAGACGATTGGTTGGCGGAAAATCCAAAACAGTCAATAATTTGGATTATAACGGAGCGCGTATATAAAATGGGGGTTGTAATATGAAGAATATAACAAAAAACAAAATATGGATGTCATATGATATTCTGGTAAAGGAACGGGCAACGCGGAACGGCTTAGAGGTCGAATATACATTTGGCAAGGGGTGGTTAATAACTACGCCTGTACCTTTTGCTGGAGTATGTTTTGCTTTTTTGCGCTATGGACAGTTAGTCTTTACGGAGCATGTCAAAGTGTCTATAATAAAATAAAGCCTGTATGGGTTTTTATATTTTGAGGGGGGTTTATATGTTTGATAACGAAGAAAAAGAAGAAAGAGAGTTGGCTGAGAAAAAAGATCAACTTGCACGTGAAAAAAAGGAAAAAGAGAGAGCCGAAAAAGAAGAAGCCGCAAAGGAAAAAGTAAAAATCCGTGACGGTGGAGAGGTCTACGCTTATTTACACGGTACACAAATAAGTACTGGGCTTGTTGGGCTTGCTTTAAGGGATAAAAAGACACTAGACGAAGTAAAAAAAGAATTGAGGCAAGCGTTTCCCGATGTTGAGTTTAAGGTGGAATCAAAATAGGTTATTTATAAAGACCTGTTATTGTCCAGCCCCACTTCTGGTGGGGCTTCTTTTTTGCCTAAATTCTTTTTTATTTCTCTAAATTCAAAACAATCACCTGTTTTATAATAGATACAGTTTTTACAAGGCATTTCACACTCTTTCCTTAGTTTGTGTGTGGCTTCTATAGATTTATAATACTCCCTTTGCGCATCCCACATAAATGCCTACTCCCTAGTATTCCAAATGTACTGTGGTTGTATAGCCGTCCATGTTTCGTTTTTTATATCATAATAACAAGTGCCTTTTAAAGACCCCTTATCGTCATATATTTCAATATATTTTGCATACCGTGTAAATATTAAGCGTATCCTATTTGTGCATCTAACAATGGTGTTATTTTCGCCAGTGTACAAAATGTCTGTGTTTTCGTCAAGGTGATCTAATTCTTCGATATTTTTAATAGCATGTAAACGCCGATAATACCAGCGTTCACTTTGTAAAATAATATCAAGTTCTGGTGTTTTTAGATCGATGGGTTCAAAGGGTTCAAAACTTTCATGCAAAAATATCCAACTAGATAAGGGTTCCTTGTATCCTTTGCAGAGGCGCGTGAAAATCTTTTGTTGATTTTTATGTCTAACTATTAGCAATTGATCACATTCATTCGTGTGGAATTGTAAATTATATAATTTACTGGTAATTAAAGAACCATCGGGAAAAATGTGTGTTTTGTTAAATAGTTGATATGTACCATTTTCTGTTATTTTGCTTATCGCTTGAATAGGCGGGAAGTATTCTTTTAATGCGTTGTTTTTGATAGACAGAGTATGTTTTTCTACGGTATTATCTGGGTCTTCGTTTTTTAGAGTGTCAGATGCGTAAAGCATTCCAGACAAAAAGGCGCGTTTGTACAGATTATAAAAATCGTTAAGTAATTTCATGCTACCTAATTCATCAATCGCCTTTTGTGCTTCTTCTTCTATTTTGTCTAGTAATTCAATCGCTTTAGTTATCTCAGACATAAACAACCCCCTTTTTATATTGCACCCGTTTCTCTAAATACTTTCAGTATTTTTGGAAACTGTCTTGCGATCCATTCCACGATAACTTCATCGTGTCCATATTTGTCCAAACCGCACTCTTCAAAAAATGCGTGCATTATTTCATGCCTTTTAACACTCATAATGTAACTATCTAGGTCAGAAACATTCTTTGGGTCTTCTTTATTGTAATTGTTCCTAATTCTAATAATCTTTCCATAACCATCACAATACCCACCAAGCATCGGATCGTTATCTAAACCTTTATCTTTGGTAGAGTGTACTTCTTTATAGTCATAAATCTGTCCTAAAATATTTATTTTCATAGTACATCCTTTTTAAAGTAACGAAAAAATAAACCGCATAATAAGTACCCCCGTTATAATACCACAGAGAATTGTAAAAAAGGACGTTAATAATAGTTCCTTATCGTGCCTGTCACGTTTCATATTCTACTCCCTTATTATCTATATTTTGGATAACGGCATAAATTAGGTTGAATAGGTGTACTTGAAAATGTAATTTCGATAGTGCTGTTATGGTACTCTATTAACTTACAGGATAGACGAAACACACAAATGGTGCAGTAATGCTTTGGATATTTATGTGATTTGCTTTTATAGGTATCCTCTTTTTTTATGAAGTCCTTTAAAAACTTTAAGTCATCATCGGGGGCTTTTGTCATCGTTATCGCTCCCATTCTTTAATTTTCGCGCTTTACTTACTCCTTGTTTATTTTTAGCGACCTGATACACTGTATCTGCAATATCAATTAGTTCGGGAATATGGGTACTCATAATAAATTGCAGGTTTAATTTTTCCGATAATGTTTTCATGACTTTAGCGGCTTGTAAGATTAAGTCCCTAGATAAAAACTTCATCGGTTCATCTAAAATGATTACATTATCTGTACGTCCTTCCAATGTCCACGCAGCAATTCTTAAAGCAAAGGAAGCCAGATCAACAACCCCCCCACCAGATGCGTCCATCGGACTTATACTTTTTCCGCTTTCTATATCCAAAAAAGACATCACAGCAGTAGTCACACCGCGCGACACTTCAAACGATATAATAAATTGATACTTGTCTGGGAAGCAGGTGTCTAATGCTAATTGTACAATGTCCTCTACATGGATTTTTAATTGTTCTTGAGTTTCTTGGGCGATTGTTTGCAAAAATGCCTGTGCTTTTTCTAGGGCTTCTTGCCTTAGTTTATTCTCGGTCATTGCTATTTCTTTTTCTTTGATCTGTTTACGGAGTAAGGCACGCTGTCCGGCTGCCTTATCCACAATTGTTTTGTAATTTCTTTTCATTCATTTTTTCCTTTTGCCCTTTTGGCATATCGTTCTCTTCTGGTTTTATTATCGCAATAACGGCAGGTGTCCTTATATCCATCCGCCGCATTAACATTTTTATTAAAAAAGACTAGCGATCTAAATTCTTTACACTTATGGCAATATTTATTTTCTCTTAATTGTAAAGCCGGATTATTATAATCCTGTGTATGGGGTAGAAGCGATCCCGCGTTAATAGGTTTGTGTCCGGGCGGAATTAAAATGGCTTTATTCCCTTTGACACAAATATGAGTAAATGCTCCAGCGGCGGTTCTTATTGGTATGTCAAGTTTATATACTTTCATTCTCTAAAATCCCCAAATGCCAAATAAAAGATACAGGTAGCAATAACTATTGCGCCTATGCTATAGACGATAGTTTGTATAATTATAGCATCGTTCACCAGTTTAATTCCTCAGATAACTTGTCCCAGTCTTCCATCGCTTCCAATTCATCTAACAAGGTCTTTTGCTTACTCCGGTGTTTCGTTATTTTTTCCGATAACGTGTCCAATTCTTTCTGCGCATCTTCTACAGTATCCACGCCATAATTCTCTTTCCACTCGGCTTTTATTTTTTCGATAACACCATCCGCCTTTGCCGCGCGCAATTCAGCCGCTGCTATCGTTTTTTTAATTTGTTCCAGTTCTTTAATTTCCATTTAGTCCATCCTTTTTTATTTTTGTCAACATTAAATGCTTATACAAGATTAGTTCCGTTCCTATTTTATAAAAATGATTAAGCGTTGTGTATTTTGCCCAGTCCACTAACAATAGCGATTGTAATTTTTTGTCTTCAGATATTGGAAATTCTGTGGGCTTCCTACCGTGTATAGCAAACACCAATTCAATTCGTGTCATTTCTTCTTCTAGGTTTTTTATCGCGTTAAAACCAAAAATATGCTTTATATCGTGATGTATTTTTTTTAAAGACCTATTTATATATTTTTCTATTTTTCTAGTTTGGTTCATTCTCCACCCCCTTCGTATATAAGTTCACGCACTGTATCCACCACAAGACCTTCCAACTGTTTATTCTCTTTTATGCGTGTTTCTACATTCTTTACAAAGTCTAAAGAAACACTGCCTTTAGATTTTAACAATTCTACAAATGATTCAATGCGATCTTCGCGCGCTTCTTCTTCACGTAAGTATTCGTCTGTTACCAATTCTTCTTCGTCTTTTATTAAAAGCGGCATATGCTCTTGTTTATCGGTGTCTATAAGATAGACACCACATTCATATTCTTTTTCGTTAGCACTTTGGCGTAAAATACAACCTGGATTTATAACAAACCTACCCTTTTTTTCGTATATAAAACTTTTATGATAGTCACCTGTAAAAATATAAGTAGCATCTGAGAATTCATCTAATAATTCTTTTGCAGTGTTTGCTTTTACGTTCGGCGGCATACTCTTAGCATCGGGAAAGACTAGACGATGTAAAAAGACAATATCACAACCTTCCTGATCACTAAAAACTTTATTATGGATTTTTTCTTCTCCAAAGTTAAAAGCAGAGATATTGCCAATCCCAGGTATATCGCCCATCTTTAAAATGTGGTGTATGTTATCGCTTCCTAGTAATATCCCAACCCCGCTTTTTTCTATGTTTGCTATATCGTGATATTGGAGATCGTGATTGCCCGCTAACAAATAAAGAGGATACTCTAATTGAGCAGCCCATTGTTGTATTTTAAAAAGCAATGTAAAAGTAATATCAGCGGCAGCCGTATCAAAAACATCGCCCACTACAACAATCGGACAACCGTATTTTTTAGAGTATTTTTCTATCTGTTTTAGTGCGTTCATTTGCGTTTCTATCCAATCGTTATCTAATCGACAACGTGGACGGCTTGAACGTAAATGCCAATCAGCAGTTAATATCATTCTCATCGTTGGCTTCCTTGTAAAGTTCTAGGGATTTTGTATCATCGCAGGTCTTCCACAGATCCAAAATCATATCCCATAAAATATCGTATTGTTTTATCAAAGTAAACAAATACTTTGTTTTACGATCGCGTAGATCACAATAATCATTTACTTCCATGCTTGTATAAAAAGCCATAATAGATTTTGTTTTCATAGTAATTGTTTCTGCTTTTTCGGGATGTTTAAAACACTGGTCTTGAAAATAAACGCCTATAGAGTGAACTATGTGGTTTGCGTTTTGAAGGGTCTTGCTATAACTATGTACTTTTGGCATTTTATACACTCCTTTTATATATTATAGATTTATTCCCTTGAAGCACTTTTTGGGCTTTTATTAAAGCAGATGCAGACCTTCTTATTTTTTCCATTCTAAATCCCTTATTACTTTATAGCGTTTCCACATAAAGGACATTCTTTTGGAAGTTCCTTTTTTTGATCTTTTACAATTTGCATAGCCTTCTTTTTTTCGTTTGTTTCGTAAGAATATTCAACAATAGACTGATTGAGTTTTGTATATGCTCTGTGTAAGGGGTCTATTCCTTTTTCCATAGTGTCTATTTTTAAAACCAATTCCATAGCCTTTTTACAATTCTTGGTCTTTTTAGTTATAGTGGCACTTTGTTTATAATCACAAATATCTGCGTTCATTTTATTATATTTGTTTTTGTCTGCTGCTATTTGTACAGATAGTTCTTCGATGTTTTTAATTATATCCGTTGCTTTATGCACTCTAGCAGCACATGCCCTAACGTCTTTTAATTCTTCTATGCGGTGTATCCCGTCTTCAATGTCTTCTTTATATTTTAAATAAACACTCAACCTGTTCTCAACACTTTCTAATTTTTCTATGTATTTATTTATGTCTTCAATCCAGTTTAGTTTTTCGTCCTGTTCCAGTAAAGAGGTATACTGTTTAGTAACTGCCTCAAGTTCTTGTTTGTTTTTCCGGCGCATATTTTCCGCGTTTCCCAGTACGCGGTCAATTATATCTAATCGAACTATGCGATTGAAAAAACGGGCTACATCTGCACTGGAGGCGGATAATAAAAAGGGTGCATCTTGTTGATGTTGGATATTAGTTTCTGATAGGTTAAAAAAGGCTTCCACTTCGTCTGGCACATCGGTTTTTACGGCTTCTAGTATACGCGGTTCTTTGCTTTCTTTTTTTCTTAAAGTGTAGGCATTTGTTGTAGAATTGCGAAGCCTTTTCAATTCACCCTTATCATTATGTATTTCTACGCTTATATCGTCAATCAATTTTCCTTTTTCGTTCCTAGCCCAATGACTTGCTAAATTGTCTATGCCAATCGGTCGGTTTTTTATTCCCCAAAAGAGTGCGCGCAAAAAGGCGGATTTTCCGTTATCGCTAGAGCCGATAATACAATTTATTCCAGGGGTAAAAAACATTTCTGTATTTTTATGACTTTGAATATTACTAACTATTGCCTTTTTTATCATGTATGCTAAAACCCCTTTTATAAAAATAAAAGCAGGCTGGAACGTATCACGGATGGGTTCCGTTATGATGATAACATTCCAGCCGCCTGTTTAATATATTATAGATTTTTTATCTTCTATCACTTATCTAATCGGCTTCGTAGGTCTTTCGCTTCCTTTTGAGTAAGTTCACCTGCATCTTTTTTGCCGTAGTCCCCAAAGGCATCAACTATTTCAACTTCCAGTCCTAAAGCCGATAATTGCAAGCCATATCTATAGGCTTTATTTTGTGCCTCTTTTTCAGCATCAAATAAAATATAAACTTTGCTATATTTGTTTTTTATAAAGCGCACCTGTGAGTGTGTCATTTCCGTTCCTAGAACGCAAGCAAACCCATCACCCATGCGCATTACATCAAAAACCCCTTCTAATAATATTATTTTTTGACCCGTGCAGTTATCGCTATTGTATATTATCTTTTTAGGATCAACTATACTTTCTTCTACTCTTAATTGTTTATATCGGGGCTGTTTTGTCTGTTTTAAAAGTTCGTTAGAAAGAATAGATCGGGCTGTCCAACTAACCACCTTATTGCGTAAAAAGACAGGTATAATAATCCGATATTTCCATTCGCCGATAATACCACCCCCCACTACGCCATAATGTTTCGATAGATATTGTGGATTGTATTTTCTTTTTATTAAATATTTTTTCTCGGTATCTGTAAAGCCATCGCTAGGAAGTGCAAGCGTCTTTTTTGCAGATACTTCTTTTTTATTTAAGGCACCGACAATAGCATGTCGCCCTTCATACTCTTTTACAATATCGTCAATTGCATTAAGGGGTATGGATAATATGCGGCTGAGTGTTTGCTTTAGACCGTGGGCACCACACCGCCAACAGAAAAAATAAGACCCCGATATATTAAAGCCCCCATTTTGGCTTTTATCATCACACCACGGACATTGTACATTCACCCACCCCCTTTTTAACGATGTTGAGTCGAATGGGATTTTATACTGTATAAATAATCTAATGAAGTCCATTACTTTATTTTAGATTAAAACAGAGGCATTGTCTTTTTTTGAGTCTGGCACTGGTGTCGGCGGGGTGCGTGGAGGCGCGGTGGGCGTGATACTTCCTACAATCACAAAACCCTTAAATTGGCAGGGGGGGGGTTATTTTCGGGGGTGTATCCCTTTTTAAGCATTTACATCTCATTTAATTTTACGGCGGAGCCGTTATATTATTTGATTTATTTTCGGGGGTATCTTACCCCTTTTTTTTCTTAGTTGTTTTAAAAATGAACATAAAATCAACCGCAGGTTGATTATATTTTATTTATAAAATAAGAGTTATTAGATATTATCTAGGTATTTATATTTATAATTATATTTATATCTTAGATATATAATTATATTTATAATATAAATACTATAGACTTGTGGAAAAACCCCTTTGCAAAAAAGGGTGTTTTTCCTACAAGTACCCCCTTTTGAGAGCATATTTTTGGGTACTAGTAGTATTAAATACCCCCTTCTAAAAATAACCATTTCACAGAAAATAAAAGAAATATCCCGTTGAAAAGAGCCGATTTGATAAATGCAAACGGTTACAATATAGGGCAAATATCCAGAGAAAAAAAGGGTAGACACTAAAAAATCTATAATAAAAATATGAGATATAAAGGGATGTACGTTGCCTTTTGGGGTGTATTTGAAAGCGCATATTTTGAATCTAAAGGTCTTTTAGATAAACCCTTAATTGCAGCGCAATATAATTTTTTGCTAAACTTTTGCATGAGAAACAGGCAAGACGGTGGTATTCATGAAACAGAGGACGGAAAAAAGGGGTATCTATCCCTAATAGAGCCGTTAGCATGTACTATGATGAGTAGCACCGATGACTTTCTAGCGAGTTTAGAAGTAATGCGTACAGCCGATTTATTGGACTATCAGCATGATGGAACCGATGTTTTTTTAATTTTTGACGAAAATAAATTAAAAAATATTTTGACAGAGGGGGTTTATTCTATATATGCAAAAAAATTATGTTAAAGTTTTTTCAAAAAAGTACTTTCTTTCATGCCAAAAATCCTATAATATAGGTAGTGGCAGAGAATAAGACAGTAAATAGCGGTGATATATACCTGCTTCCAATGCTGTCTTATTCTTTGCCAAAAAATAAGTCACAGGGAGCAGGTATTTTTTTTTATGAAAAAAAATCGAAAAAAGAACGCTATTTGCGTAAGAGAAAAAATCGTTAGCGAAACGACCGTTTTGGGTATTTTAAAAAAGAAAATATGTGATGGATACGAGATGACCTATAAAGAGCGTATATTATTCATACAGTTTTTTATGGCTTGCATGGGGCTACCCTTCGACAAAAACTTAAAAACAGAACGTTTGTATATAGACGGCACTAATTATTGGCGTTGTGATTGGGATTATCTAGCCAAAAGTAATGACACCATCGTAGACCGTGTACATAATTTTATAAATGCGCGATGGTGTATGGAAGGGGGTTATGGAAAAAATCACCTTTTTAAACCTCTACTAACATGTAAAAAAGTAGGGCGTTGTAACTATTACGCATTTAATGAAGCCCCGATTAACAATATTCTTGTTGATGATTTTCCCGGAGATGTACGCATGTTATTTGATATAAGTGAAAGCGAAAAAATAGCATTGGAAGAGGTCGAAAAAAAAAACCGACCGAAGAAAATTTGTACTTCAGTCGAACGCATCGTTGGTAGGCGTGGCAAATATACAAAGTTAGCATTAGAATATGCGCTATCTGCAAAGTCATGGGATGGTAACCCTGTTTTTAGACACCCTAACTTAAAAGTCAAAACATTTATACGCGCAATTTCTATTGTTGACGATTATTTTGCCGGATGTTTTGGTAAGGGTTTAAGATTAAAACCTGCATTTTTTGAAGAAACTTGTCAAAAGAGAGTGAATGGAGTACTAGACGAAGTAAGAGAGATTGGCGGTTCAACACCCGATGAAGCACTTGCACATTTTAAAAAATGTATAGATAACTATGTGACATCTTTTATAGATGGAAACGAAGCAGCACCCTACAAAACCAAAAGCCTTTATCAATTTTTAACAGATCCATTTTGTACGGGCGGTTCCTTATTTTTATATTACTTTAGACTACCAGCAGACCCAGCAAGAACGCGCATAGACAGTAAAATGGCAGATAAGTTTTTCTATTCTTTACCCGACAAAGTTATGGAGTGTGGAATTGAAATATGGCACCAATTAGAGATAAACAGAGAAGCAGGTGCCGCTGAGTCACTGTCACGACAATTTTGGAAGCATATTAGCCACATACATGCACGAATTAAAGATGTACGTAAAGAATACGGATATCAGTTGAATGATTTTTTTGGAATAGGAACGACAAACAACGAAGCCACTGTTTTATTTTTAACACGCTTCATGGAATGGCTAGAAGAACGGGGCTGGGAATTGAAGCCTGTACACTTTAGGCTAGATGGTAAAACACTTCCTTATTTTATAAGGCATATTCAAAAGGAATATGAATTGGACAAGAGGGTTATGGATGAATTTCTATAATAAAGTATATGAAAAGAGAAAAAGTCGAAACGCTAGATGAGCGTGAAATTATAACAGGGCTAATTACATCAGATAAGTTTTGCCGTGAAGTAGTACCCAGTTTAAAGCCACGTTGTTTTCAATTATCCTACGCACAGACTATATCTCATTGGATTATAGGATATTATAAAGATTACAAAAAAGCACCTGGCAGAGATATAAGGCAATTATATATTTCTAATAAAAACACAATACGTGATGAAGACCTGCAAGAAAGCATTTTGGATTTTATCGCTAGACTATCTAAAGACTACGAACGGCAAAAATTAACAAACGAGCCATTTGCTATAAAAAGAGCGATAGAATACCTTGAAAGAAGATCGCTACAATTATTGATAGACGATGTTACCCTAAACTTAAATATAGGGGACACAAAAAAAGCGCGTAGTCTTATCACAGATGCTAAAACTATCGCTAGTCATAACACAGGTGAAGTAGACATATTAACAGATACCGATGTAATTATAGACGCGTTTCTAAAAGAAGACGATGTAATGTTTCAATTCCCTGGTGCATTTGGGAAAGTGGCTGGAGTGTTTAGGCGCGAAGATTTTATATCGTTTGTTTCTCCCATGAAGCGTGGTAAGTCCTGGTTTTTGATGTACACTGCTTTATGTGCTATGTATGCCGGATATAAGGTTTTATTTTTTACGTTAGAAATGAGTGAACATCAAATGATACGGCGTATATGGCAGAATATTTATGGACAGAGCCCAGAAGCCGTGCGTACAAAAGTTCCTTTTTTTGAAGAAACAGAAACAGAGGACGGAACATCTTGTATAATTAAATATAAAGCCGTGCAGCGTAAAGCATTCAATTCAACCGCGTTAAAGAAAAAACAAAAGGCACAAAAACAGGTAGTAAGAAGCGGTGGGCTCAAGTTAGTTTCTCTACCTGCTTATAATAAAAATGTTATTGATATTGAAGCGATGGTTGATAATTATGCGCAGGGAATCACTAAAGACGGTAGACCCTTTATTGCTGATGTAATTGTTATTGACTACGCGGATATATTAGCACCGTGTGGAAGCCGTGGAGAGTATCGACATAATCTTGACGAAACGTGGAAGCGGTTACGTGGTATGGCACAATTAAAAAAATGCTTAGTAGTCACCGCTTCCCAATCTGATAGATCGTCAATTAAAACAGGCAAAGTAGGAGCCGGAAATATATCTGAGGATATTAGAAAGTTGGCACATGTTACATCTATGATGGCGTTAAATCAAACAGAGGACGAAGCCCAAAAAGGAATTATGAAAATAAAACAATTGGCTATTCGTGAAGGAAAAAAAGAATACAGAGGGGCAATCGTTCTTCAATCGCTTGCGTTGGGTAAACCCTATATTGATAGTAGGTTTGAAGGTGAGGTTGTAATAGAAGATAATGAAAATAAATATAAGCCAAAAAAAATAAATAGAAACGCAAGACCAAACTAGGGGGATACTATGTTTTATAATACCTTTGAAAAATTACAAGACTCATTAGAGAATATAGAAAAATATAAAGAGGTCTATTTGGTAGATATAGACACGATGTTGGCGGCGGTTAATAAAGACATTTCATCGTTTCCATCAACACCTAATTATTTTTTAATGAAAGTAGCAGGTGCATATAAAGGCTCAAAGACAATATTCACATACATACCTTCAATCGATCTATATAAAATCGCTTCTTACAATTTTGGAGATAGTTCTTTTTTGTTTATCTGTAGCGCGCTTATATCAACTAACTACGAGTTTTTTGAAAAGAGATATTTTAATAGCAGTGCCGTTATTGATAATTTTTTTATAGGTGGAACTATAGACGATTATCCGAACGAAAAAATAAAAAGAGCAGTCCCTGATCACGATATAGTTAGCAATTATAAAACGCATTGGAAAGACTATCCATCTAATCTAATCGCTTTTTCGGTAGGTTGCCCGTTGAAGTGTCATTTCTGCTATACTAGAACAAGGACATTTTCTCATCCAGACCTAATAGAAAGTCCAGACGATATAAAAAAGTTTTATGTGTTTGAGAAAAAACCGTTAATAATACTAGATGAGTCATTTGGAAGCCTTATTCAATACGATAAACTAGAGGCTTTTTTGGAATACCTAAAAAATAATAAAATACGATTTGAGTTTAGAAACGGCTTTAATTTAAAAGCATTATCTACGAAAAAGATTGAATTGATTTTACGGTATAGAAAATATATGAATTCCTTATCTTTTGCTTGGGATATTTTAGAGCAGGATAGACCACTGGAGTTGTTAAAAACCATGAGCCGTAAAGGAATGAACGGCAATTCTTTTATTTTTATAAAAACATCAGGACTTTCACCGATGGAATTAAAAAAGAGTTATCTGAGCGGATTATATCGAGGTATGTGGCTGACGTATTATAAATGCAGACCCCGATACAATCCAGAAATAGATTTTTTCGATAGTGTGTTTTTCAAAGGTCTTTTATATAAAGAGCCAGTTGAATTAGCCTTTTATAATATGTTTAGTGGTAGAGTGACTGGAATAAATAAGTCAACAGCAATCCCTTTATTATGTATGCAGTTTAACAGCCATATATTCACACAGGCAAAAAAGGTAATGGAATTATTAGAGCCGAAAGCAGAGGGTGATATTGATTATCGTAGTATTTTAGAAATGCTGATATACGAAGTTTCATATGACTTTTTGTACGAATTAGGAAAGTATATAGGGGCTGATGTTGAAAAGCATTTTTCTGGAATAGAAAAAAGAGATTTTGTGATACCTTCTTCTAGAAATAAAACCGTATACAAAATGAAAATAAATAACCACAAAGTTATTATCAACCCCTATAGTTGTCGAACGGTAGAAAAAAAAGGTATTGTTATTGGAGATTATTTAAAGGCTATGGAAAAAAGTGGCAAATGGATAAAAGCCAAAGACTTTCTAAAGGGAGTTGAAAAAACATATGTATTATAATAGTTTCAAGAAATTAGAAACGGTGATCCGTTATTTGATATAAGCGAGTGTGAAGAATGAAAGAAGGGATAAAACAAAACGAAAAAAATAATGCTTATATAACAGATTTTAATTATGAGATGATTTGCCGATGGTGTGCTAATAGACAAGATCGGGTTTGTTTGGCAGATGTGCCTAATTATTGTGTTTCAATAAATTGCAGAAATTGGCTGGAAAATAGCACGGGTGATAATAAAAAGCAATCGGCGATAAATAAGATTATAAAAAACTATTTAGTAGATACACTTTAGGAAGATAAAAGCCTAAAAATATCCATGAGAACACCCCTAGAATGGACTTTAAAGGGGTTCAAGGTAAAAAGACCCTACTAGACACTTAAACCTATCCTAGACCCCTTCTCACGCATCTTTTGAACCCCCTTAAAAACCACTTAACAGGCGTTAAGTAAAATGTGAAAAAACTTTCACTTTTTTTGA